>ERZ773186.6-NODE-6-length-223908-cov-10.386754_pt1 | contig 223908 bp, 165 predicted proteins | sample MGYA00581000_ERZ773186 | MGnify/ENA primary metagenome ERZ773186 (study PRJEB29015, sample SAMEA2737752) | human gut metagenome | biome: human gut; feature: human-associated habitat; material: faeces | place: China | collected 2012 ...
AAGTTCGGCATAACATTTGGATGCCTAAAATTTATCCCCACTAAATTTCTACTGACCCATTTGATGTGCTGTTGTATTGCCGTGAGAGATAGGAATATAAGAATTTAGTGTTGAGTTTTTGTTGAGTAGCGTGTGAGTTTGAGTATAGGATGAAAAAGTCATTATTGTAGACATTCCGCCTAATTTTGTGGACGTAACAACTTAAAATCTAAATAATGAAACTTAGTAGAATAGTTCTTTCGATTGCATTATTGTCGTCGTTGTCGCTTCAGGCAGGAGTGGTCAACGTTGGTAGCGGAAGCTACACGACCGACCATCCGGGTTATGATCAAGCCGGACGCAACAAAGTGCCGGCAGGCACACCGCAGCTGAGTGGTGACGCTGTGGGACACCCCGTCCCGACAAACGACTGGTGGAGCAACGTGCTCTACAAGGACCAGTCGGAAAATATTTTTGCATATCCCATGGGCATGCGCACACGTGCCGACGGACTCACACTCGCCTATATTCCGAAAGGCGCGATGGTTGACTTCAGTCCGGTGCATATCAGCGTTGGCAACATCACATCGGCAAAAACCACCGTGTCTGACTATTCAGACTGGACGTTCACCATGCGGTGGGGTAGCGGAAGCGAATATTTCGATGCTACGGCGGGTTTGGCTATGCCGTTTGTATATTTTACAAAACACAGCTCGCAGTCGGTCACTGTTACATTCCGCGAGGGAATGGGCACTGTTTCTGTCGACGGTTCCACGCTTGTGCTGTCGAAAGGCTTCAACGGAGCGTCGTTTGCCATCTATGCCCCTGAGGGCAGCACGTGGACAGGCAGCGGCTACAGCTACACGTCGACACTTGGAGGCAAGAATTATTGGTCGGCGGCAATATTGCCGTTGTCGACAACCGATGCCATTGCCACAGCACGCAGCCTGCGGCAATATGCGTTTGTCTTTCCTGCCGACACCCGAGTGGATTACAGCTACGACGAGGCTACCGCACAGGTGCGCACTGACTATGTGGTGACTCCCGATGTCAAGGAAGGCTCCACATCGACTGTTCTGCTCGGACTGCTGCCTCACCATTGGGCACATCTCGCTTCCGGCAGCGCTGTTCCGACAGGATTGACTTATGCCACTCTGCGCGGAGAGGTGCGCACGCTTGCAGGCAACCGTTTCTCAACGGTCAACACTTTCGGCGGCATACTCCCGACGCTTCCTTATGTGGAGGAAGGGGCGTCGGCAGGCTTCTCAAAGGCGGAGCTCGACAGACTTGAGGCAGAAGTGGTGGCAGACCACGGCTTGACAGGCTGGACCGACTCCTACAACGACGGACAGCTGCTGAACCGCCTCATCCAGACAGCCCATGTGGCGAAAGCTTCGGGCAACAACGCTGTCTTTAATCGGGCATTCAACCTCGTGAAGCAACGTTTGGAAAACTGGCTGACGTATACCAGCGGAGAGAAGGCATTCCTGTTCTATTACAATAAAGACTGGACCACGATGTTTGGCTATCCGGCAGGCCACGGTCAGGACGAGTATATCAACGACCATCATTTCCATTGGGGTTACTTTATCCACGCAGCCGCTTTTATAGAGCAGTACTCGCCGGGATGGGCAACGCAATGGGGCGATATGGTCAACCTCCTTGTGCGCGACGCCGCCACCAGCGACCGCAACGATCCGATGTTCCCTTATCTGCGCAATTTCAGCCCTTATGCAGGTCACTGCTGGGCTAATGGCGTGGCTTCGCTGCCTCAGGGCAACGACCAGGAGTCGACGTCGGAGTCGATGCAGTTTCACTCGTCGCTTATCCATTGGGGCTCGGTGACTGGCAACCGTGCCGTCCGCGACTTGGGCATATATATGTATGCCACCGAGCAGTCGGCGGTAGAGGAGTATTGGTTTGACCAGCACGAGCGCATTTTCCCTTCGGATTGGAAATATAGCCTCGTTTCGCGCGTCTTCGGCAACGATTTCGACAACGGAACATTCTGGACAGCCGACATCGCCGCTTCTTATGGCATAGAGCTTTATCCTATACATGGCGGATCGTTCTATCTTGGCCGCAATCTCGATTATGTGCGCAAGCTGTGGTCGGAGATAGCCGCCAACACCGGAATCCTTTCCAATGAGGTGAATCCAAACCTATGGCACGACACGATGTGGGAATATCTGTCGTTTATCGACCCGCAGAAAGCCATAGAGCTTTATAACTCAAATCCGAAACGCAACCTTAAGTTCGGCATCTCCCAGGCGCAGACTTACCATTGGCTGCACGCTATGAACGTGCTCGGACAGTATGACTCGTCGGTCACTGCCGACTATCCTGTGGCAATGGCGTTCCGCAAAGGCGAAAAGGTGACACACGTGGCATACAACTACGGTTCGACACCGCGCACGGTGACATTCTCCGACGGGGCGACACTTGTGGTTGAGGCGCGTGCGATGGGCATCGACGGAGGCGTTGTGGTGCCTCCTGTGCCGTCAGAGCCTACAACACCCGTTGTTTCGGTTACATCGCCTGCTGCCGGCTCTACGGTCAAAGTGGGCGAGGCTGTCACATTGCAGGCGTCGGCCACGGTTGAGAGCTCGACAATCACCGCTGTCGACTTCCTTGTCGACGGCACACTCGTTGGCACGGCAACGGCGGCGCCTTACGCTGTGCAGTGGACTCCGACAGAAGAGGGTGTGCGCGTAATCACGGCGCGTGCCACAGCAGCCAACGGAAAGCAGACGGTGTCAGCCAGCGTCGATGTCAATGCGAAAGCGTCGTCGACAGGCGGAGGCGATGAAAGCGAATGTTCGGTGACTTCCGATGAGCTTACAGAGGGCAGCGGAATAACCTATAGATTGAGCTTTGAGTCGGCTGCCAACGGTGATGTTACGGTCACTGCCGAGAGCTTGACCGATGTGATAGGACTTGTGGCCTTCGTGCGCGATCTTACAAACGGCTTCACAGAGATGCAGATGCAGGAAGCCGGAGATAAGAAATTCACATACACTCTTACCGGACACAGCGTCGGCGAGGCTATAAAGGTGGCATGTAAATTCGCTTGGGCAGGAGGCGGTATCGGAGTCACCGCACCGTTCACCTATGTTGTCGGTGACAATTGCAACAGCTCGATGGTGGAGCGCGAGTTTGCCGACAGCGATGTGCGCGTCTATCCGGTGCCTGCCAGCGATTGCCTGCATATTGATATAGCAGGAATCGACCATAACCATATCTACATCTGGAGCGCCGACGGGTCGCTGATGCTTGATTCTCAAGTTGGAGCGAGCACTACGGTCAACGTGTCGCACTGGCATCCGGGCGTTTATTTCCTAAGAGTGGAGAGTGGCAACGCTGTGTGCGTGGAGCGGTTTGTGAAGCGCTGACAGCATAGAAAATAATGATTTCAGAATCCGCAAGGATGTCCGGACGGGCATACTTGCGGATTTTTTTGTTTTTAGTGAACTAAACGAGCCGTGTAAGCATTATTAAAGAGAAAATAGGAAAAAAGGCATAGCGAAAAACGGTATGATAAACAGAATTACGATAAAATATCTTTACAAGCACACCCATAGACCAAAGGACGGCTTTCATGACAGTTTGCTCCGTAATGTGGCAGATTGCTGTAGAGAGCATTTTAAAGTTGCGTTTGAAGACGGCTGTATGATTGTGGGCGTGCTTGACTATGACAATCCATTCCGGAGAATAAGGCTTTCGTGTATCAAAGGCTTTAAGATTGTCGACAACGAGGTGGCGGTGGTGATGGAGCAGTCCATACTGTTTTTCAACAACAGCACAGGGGCGATAAAAATAAATTTCCGCTGTGACGACGAGCCGTGGTGGAAACGCCTGCTCTCGTGGCTTAAACCTGGCAGGGACGGGCAGAAGAACGCCTGTTTGCAATAAGACATAAAAACGGCTTCTTTCCGATTGGGAAGAAGCCGTTTTTATGTCTATGTGAGTTCTTGTTATTTCACTTGGCATCCAGGGACCACTTCACCCTGCGGACCAATCACAACAAGACGTCCGTCGGCGTTTTCAGCCGAGAGGATCATGCCTTGCGACTCCACGCCTTTCAGCTTGCGCGGCTCAAAGTTGGCAATGAAGCAAACCTCTTTGCCCACAAGGTCTTCAGGCTTGTAGAATTTAGCGATGCCCGACACGATTGTGCGTCCGCCCATACCGTCGTCAATCTTGAACTTCAACAGTTTGTCGGCTTTAGGCACTTTCTCGCATTCCAGCACTTTGCCCACGCGGATGTCGAGTTTCATAAAGTCGTCGAACGGCACGTTGGCAGCCACAGGTTCCGGCTTGAAGTTTTTCAGCTTGTTGGCCTCTTTGGTGTCGTTGAGTTTCTTTATCTGCGCCTCAATCACGCTGTCTTCAATCTTTTCAAATAACAGCTCGGCCGGTTTTATCGTTGTTCCGGCAGGGATTATTGTGATTGAGCCAAGCTCATTCCAGTCAAATTTCTCCATTCCCAGCATATCGCGGAGTTTCTTCGACATGAACGGCAGGAACGGTTCGAAAGCGATGGCGAGATTGGCAGTAATCTCGATGGCGATGTTCATAATCGTTTCCACACGCTTCTCATCGGTCTTCACCACCTTCCACGGCTCAGTGTCGGCAAGGTATTTGTTTCCGATGCGGGCAAGGTTCATAGCCTCCTTCAACGCGTCGCGGAAGCGGAAGTGCTCGATGTAGTTTTCGAGATTTGCTTTCACGTCGGCAAATTCCTTCAGCGTCTCGCGGTCATAGTCGGTAAGCTCGCCGATGGCAGGCACAACACCCTTGTAGTACTTGTGTGTCAATACGAAAGTACGGTTTACGAAGTTGCCGAGGATTGCCACCAGCTCGTTGTTGTTGCGCGCCTGGAAATCCTTCCAAGTGAAGTCGTTGTCCTTTGTTTCCGGAGCGTTTGCAGTCAGCACATAGCGCAGCACATCCTGCTTGCCCGGCATGTCGCGCAGATATTCGTGCAGCCACACCGCCCAGTTGCGTGAAGTCGAGATTTTGTCGCCTTCAAGGTTGAGGAACTCGTTGGCAGGCACGTTTTCCGGCAGTTGGTATGATCCGTCAGCCATAAGCATTGCAGGAAACACGATGCAGTGGAACACGATGTTGTCCTTGCCGATGAAGTTTATGATGCGAGTGTCTTTGCTCTTCCAATAAGTTTCCCAAGTGTCGGGGAGCAGTTCCTTAGTGTTTGAAATGTAGCCGATAGGAGCGTCAAACCATACGTATAGCACCTTTCCTTCGGCGCCTTCCACCGGCACCGGCACACCCCAGTCGAGGTCGCGGCTCACGGCGCGAGGCTGCAGCCCCATGTCGAGCCATGATTTGCACTGTCCGTATACGTTTGGTTTCCATTCCTTGTGTTCGTCAAGAATCCAGTGGCGCAATGTAGGTTCCCACTTGTCGAGCGGCAGATACCAGTGTCTGGTTTCTTTCAGCACCGGTTTGTTGCCGGTGATTGCCGAATGCGGCTCGATAAGGTCGGTCGCGTTGAGCGATGTGCCGCAAGCCTCGCATTGGTCGCCGTAGGCATGGTCGCTTCCGCAGTGCGGGCATGTGCCCACGATATATCTGTCGGCGAGGAATTGGTGAGCCTCCTCGTCGTAGTATTGCATAGACGTCTTCTCGATAAACTCACCCTTGTCGTAGAGTTTGCGGAAGAAGTCGCTTGCCATCTGAGAATGGATTTTGCTCGTGGTTCGTGAATATATGTCGAAAGAGATGCCGAGTTCCTCAAACGAGTCTTTGATGATTTTGTGGTAGCGGTCCACGATGTCTTGAGGCGTGACACCTTCGGCTTTCGCCTTGATGGTGATGGGCACACCGTGCTCGTCAGAGCCGCCAATCATAATCACGTCTTCACCTTTGAGTCGGAGATAGCGGGTGTAGATGTCGGCAGGCACATACACACCGGCGAGGTGTCCGATGTGGACAGGACCGTTTGCGTATGGCAGAGCTGTTGTAACCAGCGTGCGTTTGAATTTTTTTTCTTCCATATATAAATCAGTGTTCTTTTGTTGTTACATACAAGCGTTTCAAACAAATCAGCGTTTCCAGACGTTGACAATCTCGCCGACAAACATCGTGTGTTTCAGTTTGTTGTCCTGATACATCTTTATGATGTCGTCGTCAAGCATATTGTCCACGTCGATAGGAGCCTCGTAGATTGTGCGGCATTCGATAATCAGATTTCCCTCCTTGAACGTAGGATTTCCAAGTTCGGTGAACATCGTTGTCAGTCCGGCATTCTGGATTTTGTTTTTATCCGTTTTTCTGGAGTGAGAACCGATGTAGTCGAGTGCCCCGTTCATCTTTTTAGGGAATGCCGTGATTGTGAAGTAGTCGTAGAGCCCCATCAGCGTGTATGTGTATCGGCTGTGGTCAACGACAACTGTTACAATCGGCTTGCCCCAAAGTTCGCCGATGCTTCCCCACGACATTGTCGTGGCGTTAAAGTCGCCTTCTTTGCCTACAGCGAGAGCTGTTTTGTCGTTGGCAAACAATTCCACAGCGTTTTTCAGCTCTGTAGGATTCATTTTTGTCCAACCTTCGGCAGGCGACTGCGCATGGATTGAAGCCGTGAAGGCTAAGGCGGCGCATGCAGCGATGACGATTTGTTTGAAAATTCTCATAGTTGTAAAGTTTTAAAGTGTATAACCCCATTCGTCAAGCGCCTTGCTCCAATGCTTCTTGACGATTTGGATGGTTTCCTCTTTATATTGGTATTTGTTTTTCTTGTAGCCCTTCTTCTTGTCGAGGTATGCGCGGATGTCGGCCTCGGCCTCGTTGAATCCCTGCAGCTTCAGTTTTCCGTAGATTTCCTTTGTGAGGTCGAAAGCGTTGTGCTCGAAGTCCTCAAACTTGATTTCCACAAGATTGCCTTCCGGGATTAGCAGTTTGTCGGCCTCATATCGGTTGTAGAGCCGCATGTATGCCTCCACGATGTTGTCCACGATTTGCTCCTGCGAGATGTCTTGCAGCTGCAGAGGCTTGATTGTGTTTGTGAAGAAACTGCGAGTGCTCTCGAACACGGTGTACGGATTTCGCTTCAGATAGATGAACTTTGCGTTGGGAAACATCTCCAGCAGCGTGCGCACACGTCCGGTGTGAGGCGGGTTTTTCGACAGATACTGTGTGCCGCCGGTGTTGGCGAGCGACACCTTCACCAAGCGCAAGAAAGTGTCTTTAAACACTTGACGCTCCTCCTCAGTAATCTTCTCAAACGTCAGGAAGCGGTCGCAATATTCCATCCATCGTTCGGGGAAAAACCAGAAGTTGTAGTAGGTGTAAGGCATCATGTTCGACAAGGCGAACTCCTCTTCCTGGGGAAGGTCGGGGCGCAGCTCCATATTGTCGGTAGGACGCTTGTCGGGCATCAGCATCGCCATATTTTTTTTGAAGAATGGCTGTCCCCACAGCACGAGGTGCGGGAATACGGTCTGATATGTGGTTGTGTAGCCGAAATGCTTGTCGCAGGCAAACACGTTGTGCACAAAGGTGGTGCCGCTGCGCCAGTGTCCGAGGATAAACAGCGGGTCTTCCTGCAGAGGCTGCCCGGCAATTTTGTTGTAGGCACGGTTCTCGATTGGCACGAGGGTGCTCAGCAATCGGCACACAGCTTTTGTCAGGCGAAACTTGCCTTTGTAGTGGTCGCCGATGTGCTGCCCGTCGGTCAAAGCCTTGAAAGTCTGCCAGTCGGCGCCCACAAGCGTGTTGACGGGCAATTTGTCAAATGTCAATCCCATATTCTACTTTTTTACTTTAACGACTATTCCTTGACGTTTCAATTCGTCGGCGGCTTTTTGGATTGCTTCGAGATGGCACTCGTCGATGCCGAGGTCAGACAGGCAGATAGTGGCAAGCGCGTCGTCGTGCTTCATATCCTTTGCGTCGACACGGTCGATGATCATACCCACAGCCGACGTGTTGTTTGTAATCGGGTCGATAAGGATGAACGAGCCGGTCTGCTTGTTTTTCTGATAGGGGTCGAAAAGCAGCTCCTTGCCGGTGGTAAACACCACGCGTCCGATTTCGTTGAGCTCCAGATGGTCAACTTCCGACTGCTCCATCGTGTTGACGTTGACTTTGTATTTTATAGAGTCGATGCGCGCACGGGTAGTGTTGGTGGTCTGTTTCAGATAGAACTGCTTGTTGGGGTCCATCGCTTCCTCGTCCATCCACACGAGCATAGCCTCGAAGTTGCGGTCTTCTGTCGGGAGGTTGTCGGGTTTCACGATCATTTCTCCGCGGGAGATGTCGATTTCGTCCTCAAGAGTTATTGTCACGCACAAAGGAGGAAAAGCCTCTTCGATTTCGCCTTCGTAGGTGACGATGCTCTTCACTTTCGACGTCTTGCGGGAAGGCAGAGCCATCACGGTGTCGCCCTTGCGGACTACGCCGGAAGCCACCTTGCCGCAGAATCCGCGGAAGTCGAGGTTCGGTCGCAGCACGTATTGCACAGGGTAGCGGAAGTCGTCATAGTTGCGGTCGAGGTCGATGGGCACAGTCTCAAGATAGTCGAGCAGGCATTTGCCCGTATACCACGGAGTGCGCTCGCTTTTCTTAACCACGTTGTCGCCGTCGAGCGCCGACAGAGGGATGCATGTCACGTCGGGGATGCCGAGAGGCGCCACAAACTCCTCGAAGTCGCGCACGATTTTGTCAAACACCGCTTTGTCGAAGTCAACCAAGTCCATCTTGTTGACAGCAAGCACAAGGTGTTTGATTCCGAGCAGAGAAATCAGATAAGTGTGTCGGCGGGTCTGGGTGATTACACCAGTGCGGGCGTCGACAAGGATTATTGCCGCGTTGGCCGTAGATCCGCCGGTAATCATGTTGCGTGTGTACTGCTCATGTCCCGGGGTGTCGGCGATGATGAATTTACGGTTGTTTGTGCTGAAGTAGCGGTAAGCCACGTCGATGGTGATTCCTTGCTCGCGCTCAGCCTTCAGTCCGTCGAGCAGCAGGGCATAATCGATATGCTCTCCGGCGTTTCCCACACGTTTGCTGTCGCGCTCGAGGGCGTCGAGTTGGTCTTCGTAGATTTTCTTGCTGTCGAAGAGCAGTCGGCCGATGAGCGTAGATTTTCCATCATCGACGCTGCCGGCGGTTAGAAATCTCAACAAGTCTTTTTGTTCGTCCTTGTCGAGAAACTCCTTTATGTTCAATTTCGAATTGTTGTCCATTTCTGTAGTGGTTTAAAAATAACCTTCACGTTTCTTTTGCTCCATACTTGCCTCTTGGTCGAAGTCGATCACGCGCGTTGTGCGTTCACTCTTTGTGGTGGTCATCATTTCCTCCACGATTTTCTCGATTGTGTCGGCTTCGCTTTCAACGGCTCCTGTCAAAGGCCAGCATCCGAGTGTGCGGAAACGCACCATGCGCATCTCAATCTTGTCGCGGTATTGCTCCGGCAGACGGTCATCGTCGGGCATAATCAGGTTGCCGTCGATGTTGACCACCGGACGCTCCTTGGCAAAGTAGAGAGGCACGATAGGTATGTTTTCCAGGCGGATATACTGCCAGATGTCGAGTTCCGTCCAGTTTGACAACGGGAACACGCGGATGCTCTCGCCCTTGTTGATGCGGGTGTTGTAGATGTCCCACAGCTCCGGACGCTGGTTTTTAGGATCCCACTGGTGGAACTTGTCGCGGAACGAGAATATACGCTCTTTCGCACGGCTTTTCTCCTCGTCGCGTCGCGCACCGCCGAAAGCGGCGTCAAATTTGTATTTGTCGAGGGCGTGGAGCAGAGCCTGAGTCTTCATCAGGTCGGTGTGCACCTTGCTGCCGTGGGTGAACGGACCCACACCGGCTTTAAACGCCTCCATGTTTGATTCAACGATAAGATTCCAGCCGTATTTCTTGGCGTATTCATCGCGGAACTGGATCATTTCCTTGAATTTCCATTTTGAATCGATATGCATCAGCGGAAACGGCACTTTGCCGGGAGCGAATGCCTTTTCGGCGAGACGCACCATCACCGACGAGTCCTTTCCGATGGAATAGAGCATCACAGGATTCTCGAATTCCGAAGCAACTTCACGGATGATGTAGATTGCCTCTGCCTCGAGTTCCTTAAGATGGCTTAAGTTGTAGTCTGACATAGAATTATATTGTTTTTTGTTTATTTTTTCAATACTGCTTTAGGCAACACGTAGTCCAAAAGGATTTTCACCGACTCCTCGACCGGCAGTTTCGACGTGTCGAGGGTGATGTCGGGATGCTCCGGAGCCTCGAAAGGGGCGGATATGCCTGTGAAATTCTTAATCTCTCCGCGTCGGGCCTTGGCATAAAGACCTTTCACGTCGCGCTTCTCGCATTCCTCAAGCGGAGTGCTTACAAACACCTCCACAAAATCGTCCTTGCCGATAATTTCGGCAGCCATTTCGCGCAACTGGTTGTTTGGGCTGATGAAAGCCGCGATTGTGATGATGCCGGTGTCGACGAAAAGGCGTCCCACTTCGGCGATTCTGCGGATGTTTTCAACGCGGTCTTCGGCTGAGAATCCCAGGTTGTTGTTGATTCCGCTGCGGATATTGTCGCCGTCGAGTATTCGGCAGAGCAGTCCGCGGCTGTGCAGCTCTCGCTCAAGGGCGATGGCAACGGTGCTTTTTCCCGAACCGCTCAGTCCGGTGAACCACAGCATCATGCCACGCTGTTTGAGCAGTTGCTCCTTGTCGTCACGGCTCATCATGCGGTCGAATATCGGATAGATGTTTGTCGCTTTCTTTTCCATTGTCGTTGTGTCGTTTTTATTAGAAATCCCAGAACAGCGGAATCAGTCCCACCGAAATTGCGAAGGCAATCACGTTGAGAGGCAGTCCCACTTTTATGAAGTCGGTGAACTTGTATCCGCCCACACCTTGCACGATGAGGTTTGTCTGATAGCCTATCGGAGTACAGAAACTTGTTGACGCAGCCATGCAGATGACCACGAAAAACGGTGTTGGGCTGACTCCCAGCTCGTTGGCTACCGACAAGGCAATCGGGAAACTCAGAGCCGCTGCAGCGTTGTTGGTAATCAGTTCAGTAAACACATTTGTGATTATAAACAGCACGGCGAGCAGTCCGTAAGGTCCGAGGCTGTCGGTCATCGCGATGATGTTGCGGGCAATCATCGGCGCCACGCCTGAATTGTTGATGGCTTTGCTGATGGCAAAAGCGCAGGCGATGGTTATAAGGATGTCCCAGGATATGTATTTTGTGTACTTTTTAGGAGGAAAAATCTTGGTCCACGCCATGATGATGGTTGTGACGCAGACAAAGAAGAACATGTCGAACTTCATTCCCGGCACGAGGTCTTTCATCGCCGGCAATTCACCTACTGTCGCACCGACAATCATGAATACGAGCAGCGCGGTGGCGAGCAGACGCCTGCCGCGGCTTTCCTTCGGCACCACGTCCTTGCCGTTGGACACCATAAGGAACACACGCGAGTCGCCCCAAGTGGGGATGAATTGGTCGTCGGCCCAAAGAATCAGAGTGTCGCCTTCGAGCAGCGTTATCTTGTCGAGGTCGCCAGGGATGGCTTGACCGCCACGTCGCACTTCCTTGACGTATGCGCCGTAGTGGCGTGCGAAATTGAACTCTCCGAGCTGCTTCTTGATACCGGGGAAACGCGCTCCGAGAATCACCTCCACGCGGTGAAGGTTTTGAGCCTGGGCATCGTCTTCTTTGTCGAGATTGTCTTCTCTCGACTCCGGAAGCAGGCGTTTTGAGAAGAAAAACAGGTATGTCAGTCCGGCGATGCAGATGAATATGCCCACTTTTCCGAGCTCGAACATGGAGAATCCTTCATATCCGGCGTCGATGACCATGCCATGCACCACGAGGTTGGTCGACGTGCCTATCAATGTGCACATTCCGCCGAGAATGGTGGCATACGACAAAGGAATAAGCAGTTTTGTGGCGGGCACTTTCATACGTTCCGCCCAACGCTTCACAATAGGGGCGAAGATGACCACGATAGGGGTGTTGTTGAGAAACGCCGAGGTGAAACTGACGGCGGGAAGCATACGCAATTGAGTGTGCAGTAGGGATTTGCGCTGTTGAGGCAACAGCCATTTAATCATTATGTTGAGCGCGCCGCTGCGGCGTATGCCCTCGCTGACGAGGAACAGCATTGCCACAGTGATCATACCTTTGTTGCTGAAGCCTTCGAGCATCTCCTTCGGAGTGATGATTCCGGCGCATAGGAATATGACAACGACGCTGAGCATAATCATGCCCGGACGCATCACATCGCAGACCAACGCTGCGAGCATGGCTCCCATACAGATTAGAACGAATGCTATTTCAAACGACATTTTATGCTAAAAACTTATAAAGCGCAAAGTTACGAAAAATCTGCTATATATCATTGCCGATAAGTCAAAAATGATGGTGTAATGGTCGGCATCAGCGGATGTCGAGGTATTTGTGGGTTTGCAGCGACAACCTCCAGACGGGATTGTCGAGGCAGGCCTGTATGCATTCCTTCAGCAGCAGCCGGTTTTTCCCGGCGTCGCCGCAGTCGCAAGGCTGCAGGAAATGGTGACGGGCGGCAAACGATGCGTAGCGGTCGAGGTTTTGTCCGGTGTAGACAAGTTTCAGCTCGTCGCACTCTGTCAGCACGGGCTCCGCACCGTCGACAAAGTCCGACTTCGGCGACATTGTAATCCAGTCAACGCCAGCGGCTACGGGGTGTGTACCGTTGGTTTCCATTGCGATGAAATGACCGTGGAGCGCCGCGGTCAGCTCGTCGTCGACAAACAACGAAGGCTCACCACCCGTCAGCACCACATGGCTTGCAGGGAAGGCATTGACAGCGGCGGCGATTTCGTCGGCGGTCATCATCACGCCCTGGTTGTGGTCGGTGTCGCAGAACGGGCAGCTCAAGTTGCACCCCGAAAAGCGCACAAACACCGACGGAGTGCCGGTGTAGAATCCTTCGCCTTGAAGGCTGTAGAAAATTTCGTTGATTTTATATGTCTTGCTCATCGTCGTCGGTTGTGTAGGTGGCGGTGTTTCCTTCCGACTCCTGTACGCTCACCTTGTAGCATTCCGGAATCTGGTCGCAAATCCATTTGGCAATGTTCTCAGCCGTGGGGTTGAACGGCAGCAGCTCGTTGAAGTTGCCGTGGTCGAGATAACCGTGGATTTTCTCCTTGATGTGGGTGAAGTCGCACACCATACCGTTGTGGTTGAGCGAGCGGGCGCGGCAGTGTATCGTCACAATCCAATTGTGGCCGTGCATCTGTGAGCATTTGCTCTCGTAGTCGAGTTTGAGGCTATGACAGCCCGCTATTTCTATTCTTTTTGATACGTAGTACATTCTTGTTGCGTTGTTTGTTTTACAAAGATAGTGCAAGGCGAGCGAAATGCAAAACAAACTTGTTTGATTTTGCAGACCTTATGGATTTGGCGGCGCGCAAAAAAAAGACAGCCGGACTTGCTGCCCGGCTGTCGTGATATGGTGTCGTATAGATTATTTTACGATAACCTTTGTTGCTTTGTTGCCAGTGCGCACGATGTAGAGGCCTGCGGCAACATTGATGCTTGCAGAGCCGTTGACTTCGGTGTTGGCAGCCAGACGTCCGTCGGTGGTGTAGACAGCGGCGGCACCGTTGTAGTTGCTGACGAGGATTGCGCCCTCAGTGGCAGCGACAGCGGCTGTGGCACCGTTGATTTCGCTTACGCTTGAAGTCGTAGGCTCTGGAGTGGCAACCACGTTGGTCACAGTGCCGTCCTCGTTGGTGAACGAGAATTTCACCTCATAGTTGTCGCCGTCGAAAGTGGCTACGGCGCTTACCTGTATTGTCTCGTTGCCCACCTTCGCCTTGTCGTCGGTTCCGGAATAGATTACCTTGCCGTCTTTCTCAGTCTTTGTCAAGCCTGAAACAGTAACGTTTACAGCGTCGCCGGCAGCACGTGTGGCAGCCTGTGCCACTTTTACATCGGCGATTGCGAGCGTGTAAGTGTGGTAGTCGGCATTCTCTTGGGTGAGGGTGAGCGTTGTTGTCTCGCCATAGTAGATGTCGGTGCCGTTGACATTGGTGAAGTAGAAGCCTTCAAACTGCTGCGGAGCCTCGCGGAAGTAGAAGTTGTAAGTGTGCTCACGCAAGCCGTCGGCATCGGTAGCCTCTGCGTTTGCGATTGACTGCTTGTTGGTCACCTTGATGCTGATTTGCTTGTTGTCGTTGATGTTGCTCACGGTAGCCTCCTTGTCGGCTGTCAACGCCTCATTGCTCATGATGCTGTAGTTTACGCCGGTAGGCAATGTGAAGTTTTCAACATCGTTGACAGTGATTACGTAGTCGAGCGTGTTAGGATTGAAGTCAAATGCATATCCGTCGATGCTTGCATCGGAGAGGCGAGAATAATAGACGTAACGTATGTTGTCGGCATCTATGTAATTGTCAGTGACGGCAGCTCTTGAATCCCAGATATTTCCAGCGCTGATAATGACATTTGTCAAAGCCGGAGCGTCGTCAGAGATGTATTTGAGTTCAACTGTGATAGGTTTCCAATCAAACGAACCAGACTCTGTATAGTCCGCCCAAGCGATAACATTTCCATTTTTGGTGTCAATGTTTCTTACTGTGTTCTCGTTGATGATAGATGGCTTGACGCTTCCTATGATTGCTCGGTCGGCATTTTCAAGTGTGCACCAATTCTTAATTGAGCCTTTTGGGTTCAAAAAACCAGAGTAAGTCAACGCTCCAGGGACATCGCCTTTGATTGTGCCTGTCCAAGTGTATGCGACTAAGTGAAAATCTTCTGTTTTTTTGTTTTTTTCTTGTTTCCTAAATGTTCCATATATAGCGTCTGGACGTCCTGTAAACTCAACGCCTCCAAAGCATCCGTTTTGAGCGAATGCATTGGCAGCATTGTTCCAGGCAAGGTTTGTCCCGCTTCCATAAATCGTGTACCAATTTTGTCCTAGAGAGAGAAGACCGTTGCGTTGTACGCTTGGAATTGTTGCTCCGGTGAGAAGATTGGTGATTCTTGCAAAATTTGAGTTGCTCTCAGGTTTTGTTACGGTTTCTGCTTTATAAGCAACAAATTGAATGTTAGAAGAATACCAAGAAGAAGGCTCATTGCCAGGAGTGTTTGAGTCCCAGCTGCTATTTTCAGTAAAGAATGTTGCATCACATTTTCCTTTCCAATTCTCGAACCCTACATTCGGAAGTTGGTATGTCTGGGCATGCATAGCTGTTACGGCGAGCAGCGCGAGGCTGCCGGCAATTACTTTTTTCTTCATAATAAATAAGTATTAATCCGTTTTTTCGTTATAATTTTCAATATCTTAATCTTAATTCCCTGGCTACAACCACAATGGGTACAAACCTAAAAAATGGGCTATTCGGGCGCAAAGTTACATATTATTTTTTAATTACATCGTTTCTGAGGAAAAATAATGCTAACTTTGCAACGATGAAGAAGATAAACAAATATATTAAATATGTGGCGGCGCTGGCTCTGCTGCCCGTGATGACGGCGTGTTTCACCGGGATTGAGAACACCGGACGCATCACCGACCGCGACGTGGCGCGCGTGAAAGCCAACAAGCGCACAGCCGAGGAAGCACTGCTCGACAGCGTCAAGCCGCAGACCTACGGACAATGGCACAAAGGAAAACGCTTTGTGGTTACAAGCAACGACATCAGCCTCGTGCTGCGCCCGTCAGCCGACACCCTTAAAGGCCATACGCTGACATTCGCGGGGCAGGAACTGCAACGCGACATCGACAATATAGAAAAAGTGGTGATTGTGCTGTCAGACACCGACCGCCAATACCGTTACGACACCGGCAAGACCCTTGCCGAGCTGCAGCCCCTCAGCGGCTACTACGCAGTGCCGTTTCTTTCCGACCTCGACTATGTGGCGCGCGTTGACAGTCTGCTCCGCGGCCGCACGCTCTATCTGCGCACGTCGACATGGCGCCGCCGCGACGGCTCGTTTGAGACAGGTCTTCGCTACGTTCCGGTCACGGTTGAGAGCGTAACCACCGGCGATGCCGTTTATCCATTCTATGTGGCATTCGACCAAGACGGCAGGCACAGCGGAGTCATGATGTCGTCGCCCACGTCGGCGGTGAGAAATGTGACGTTCGACAAACTCTTCTCTTTCAGCGACATCCGTAACAACTACAAGCATATCTCCAATGAAAACTGGAGCTTGATTGTGCGCGGGCAGGTGGCAGTGGGGATGACAAAGGAAGAATGCACATTGTCGCTCGGCGCGCCGCAGTCGGTCGACCGCGTGCCCACACACGGCGGCTTGCTGGAGCGTTGGGTGTATGACAACGGTGTGTATCTCGTGTTTGCAGACGGAATATTGGAACGATTCAGACAATGATTGAAGTAGAATTTCTTGGCACCGGCACATCGACAGGCGTGCCGCAATTGGGATGTGAATGCGAAGTGTGCAAATCGGCCGACCCACGCGACAAACGCCTGCGCTGCTCCGCCATCGTGCGCACGCAGGGCGTCAGCCTGCTGATTGACTGCGGACCCGATTTCCGGCAGCAGATGCTCCGCGCCTCCGACCTCCACCTCGACGCGCTGCTCATCACCCACAGCCATTACGACCACGTAGGCGGCATGGACGACCTCCGCCCTTATTGCCGCGAAATCCCATTTCCCGTCTACGCCCAGCCCAACGTCGTAGCCGACATAAAAGCACGCATTCCCTACTGCTTCCGCGAGCATCTCTATCCCGGAGTGCCAACGTTTGACATGCATCCGCTGGCGGGCGAGCCCTTTGAGGTGAAAGGCGTGAGGGTGGAGCCACTGCCCGTGATGCACTACAAACTGCCGATATTCGGCTATCGTATAGGCAATCTGGCTTACATCACCGACGCCAAGACCATTCCGCCGTCAACGATGGCACGTCTGCAAGGCATTGACACATTAATAATAAACGCCCTGCGCTTCGAGCCACACCTGTCGCACATGAATCTTGAGGAAACGCTCGCCGTCGTAGCCCAGGCAAAGCCCCGCCGCGCATTGCTCATCCACGAGAGCGACGGCATAGGGCTGCACGAAGCCACGTCGCGGCTGCTTCCGCAAGGAGTGGAACTCGCATACGACAAGGAAATTATCAGAGTGCCGTAACGGCGTGAAATTTTAATATTTGACCAAAAATGCGTATCTTCGCACTGTAATTGAAGACAGATGAATCATATAAGGAATTTTTGCATTATAGCGCACATTGACCACGGCAAGAGTACGCTTGCCGACCGACTGCTTGAACATACAAAAACAGTGATGGGCAAAGACCTGCAAGACCAGGTGCTCGACAATATGGACCTTGAGCGCGAGCGCGGCATCACAATCAAGAGCCACGCCATCCAGATGAATTACCGTCATAATGGCGAAGACTTCGTGCTGAACCTGATTGACACCCCGGGACACGTAGACTTCTCCTATGAGGTGTCGCGGTCGATAGCCGCCTGCGAGGGCGCGCTGCTGATTGTCGACGCGTCGCAGGGCATCCAGGCGCAGACCATCTCCAACCTATATATGGCAATCGACAACGACTTGGAAATCATTCCGGTGGTCAACAAGGTGGATCTCGACAGCGCAAAGCCTGAAGAGGTGGAGGACCAGATTGTCGACCTGCTCGGATGCAAGCATGAGGACATTATCCGCGCCAGCGGCAAAACGGGTATCGGAGTGCCGGAAATCCTTGATGCAATCGTGGAGCGCATCCCCGCGCCGTCGGGCGACCCAGACGCGCCGCTCCAAGCGTTGATTTTCGACTCGGTTTTCAACCCATTCCGTGGCATTATCGCATATTTCAAAATTCTGAACGGACGCATCCGTAAAGACGACTTTGTGAAGTTTGTAAATACCGGCAAGCAGTACAATGCCGAAGAAATCGGAGTGCTTAAACTCAACCTGTCGCCGTGCAACGAATTGAGTGCCGGCAATGTGGGATATATCATAAGCGGCATCAAGACATCGCGCGAGGTGAAGGTGGGCGACACGATTACCCACGTTGCCAGGCCTTGTGAGAAAGCCATCGAGGGTTTCCAGGAAGTTAAGCCTATGGTGTTTGCCGGCGTGTATCCTATAGAGACAGAGGATTTCGAAAACCTGCGCACATCGCTTGAGAAGCTGCAGCTCAACGACGCCTCTCTGACGTTCACGCCTGAATCGTCGGTGGCTCTTGGCTTCGGATTCCGTTGCGGATTTCTCGGACTGCTCCACATGGAGATTGTGCAGGAGCGTCTCGGCCGCGAGTTTGATATGGACGTCATCACCACGGTGCCCAACGTTTCGTATAAGGTGTATGACAAGAAAGGCAACGAAATGGAGGTGCACAATCCGTCGGGACTTCCAGACCCGACACTCATTGAGCGCATCGAAGAGCCGTATATCCGGGCATCGATAATCTCGACCACCGATTTTATAGGTCCGATAATGACGCTTTGCCTTGGCAAGCGCGGCGAGCTGGTGAAGCAGGACTTCATTTCGGGCAACCGCGTGGAGCTCGTTTTCGACATTCCGCTCGGAGAGATTGTGATTGACTTCTACGACAAACTGAAATCAATATCCAAAGGCTATGCCTCGTTTGACTACCATCTGCACGACTTCCGCGAGTCGAAACTTGTGAAACTCGACATCCTGCTCAACGGAGAGTCGGTCGATGCCCTCAGCACGCTGACCCACGTCGACAACAGCGTGTCGTTCGGCCGCCGGATGTGCGAGAAGCTGAAGGAGCTGATACCGCGTCAGCAGTTCGACATCGCCATTCAAGCCGCCATCGGGGCTAAAATCATTGCCCGAGAGACGGTGAAGGCAGTGCGTAAAGACGTGACGGCAAAATGCTACGGCGGCGATATCAGCCGTAAGCGCAAGTTGCTCGAAAAGCAAAAGAAGGGCAAGAAGCGCATGAAGCAGATTGGTTCTGTGGAAGTGCCGCAGAAGGCATTCCTTGCAGTGTTGAAGTTGGATTAATAAAGATTGCCCACAGTGTGGAATTTTTCCCCACTGTGGGCAAATTTGTAGAAAAACACTTCGCTGGCGATTTTGCCTAATTATTGGCAAAACGGGAGAAAAGTAAGTAAAATACGCAAAAATAGGTATTTGGGAAGCTTATATGTATACAAATTTACCTTTAAAATGCGATTGTCGGAGCGGCTGCGAGGCAGTACCTTTGCATCGTAAGGATTTAATTTGTTAATCATAATTGCGTAACAAGGTTAAGCTAACACGCTCCCGGCGAAGTGATTTCGGTGGGAGCGTGGTGTTTTTTAGGGAATTCAAAACATATAAACGAGTTTGGCACAAGATTTGTTCATTATAAAGAGAACAATTAAATAAGAAAAAACAACCGCAAGGTAAAAACAAGATAAAGTTATGGATAAGGGTTTATATAATCGGCTTGAGGGACTGCAGAAGCATCTTGGCAATTTTGCAATGTCGTTGACATTGAACAAAGAAGACGCAGAGGACTTGATGCAGGAAACGAATCTGAAAGTGCTCGACAACCACGACAAATATGTTGACAACACCAATTTCAAAGGTTGGGTTTTTACCATTATGCGCAACATCTTTATCAATAACTATCGTCGCGCATCCCGCAGCAAGACGCTGATCGACACCACCGACGACCTGTATCATCTGAATCTGCCCCAGAATTCAGGTTACGATTCGCCTGAGGTGGCATACAATGTAAAGGAAATCTCCTCGGTCATCAATTCGTTCAGCGAGGAATACCGCGTTCCGTTCTCGATGTTTGTCGCGGGCTATAAATACGAGGAGATAGCCGATAAGATGAACATCCCGTTGGGTACGGTTAAAAGCCGCATCTTCTTTGCACGCAAGCGATTGAAGAACATACTCAACGATTTCAATTAAAAATGTAATAATGGCAAGCACAGCCGTGGCGCATCCGGAAAGGATGCGCCACGGCTGTAATTTTTGGCGTAAGAATGTGATAAGTCTTGTTTTTTTCGTATTTTTGCGCGAAATAGCAAGGTACTAAAAACGAATAGATGAGTAATATAATATTAGGAATAGAATCGTCGTGCGACGACACGTCGGCGGCAGTGATACGCGACGGAATCCTGTTGTCGAATGTGATAGCGAGCCAGAGCGTCCATGAGGCGTTTGGCGGAGTGGTGCCCGAGCTGGCATCGCGCGCGCATCAGCAAAATATAGTGCCGGTGGTGTCGGAGGCGATAAAACGTGCGGGAATAAGCAAGTCTGACATCAGCGCCATCGCGTTTACCGCCGGCCCGGGGCTGATAGGCTCATTGCTTGTCGGCACCTCGTTTGCCAAAGGACTTGCCACCGCGCTCGACATCCCGATGGTGTGTGTCAACCACCTGCATGGGCATGTGCTGTCGCATTTCATAAAAGAGGACGAGAGCACAGAAGTGCCGGAGTTTCCATATATGTGTCTGCTGATTTCGGGCGGCAACTCTCAGATTATCATCGTTAAAGACTACAACGATATGGAAATACTCGGGCAGACAATCGACGACGCATCCGGAGAGGCGTTTGACAAGTGCGCCAAGGTGATGGGGTTGCCTTATCCCGGCGGTCCGCACATCGACCGTTTGGCAGCCGAGGGCGATGCAACCCGGTTTAAGTTCAGCAAGCCCCATATCCCAGGCCTTGACTACAGTTTCAGCGGATTGAAGACGTCGTTTCTCTACACCCTCCGCGACGAGGTGAAGAAAGACCCAGACTTCATAGAGAAAAACAAGGCAGACCTTGCCGCATCGTTGCAGAAAACAATCATCGACATCTTGATAGACAAGCTTGGCAAGGCAGTGAAGGAACATCCGGAAATCAAGCAGGTGGCTATCGGAGGAGGCGTGTCGGCAAATTCCGGCGTGCGCAATGCCGTTGACGAGTTCTGCCGTCGCCGCCGTCTGAAAGCGTTCATTCCCAAGCGCGCGTTTACAACCGACAATGCCGCAATGGTGGCCATTGCCGGCTATTTCAAATATCTTGACAAAAAATATTGCAGCCTCGACATCGCGCCGTTTGCACGCGTCGAAGTTTAAAAAAAAGGAGGTAATTATGCAGGTTTCCATCATAGCCATCGGCGATGAATTGCTGATAGGGCAGGTTGTGGATACAAATTCAGGGATGATTTCGCGAGAGATCAATCCCGACGGATGGTCGGTGCGCTCCGTGCGCGTTGTCGCAGACGATGCCGAAGAGATAAAACGGGCAATCAAGCAAGCGTTTGACGAGACCGATGTGGTGCTTACCACCGGAGGCCTCGGCCCAACGAAAGACGACATAACGAAGCCTACGCTGTGTGAGCTGTTTGGCGGCGAACTCGTCTACGACAAGGCGGTGGAGGCAAATGTGCTCGAGGTGGTGCGCAAGCGCGGGTTGAAGATAAATCCGCTGACAGCCGCGCAAGCCTATGTGCCGTCGTCGTGCCGCGTGATTCAAAACCGTGTGGGTACCGCACCTCTGATGTGGTTTGAGAAAGACGGCAAGGTGCTCGTCTCGATGCCCGGAGTGCCGTTTGAGACCCAAGAGATGTTTTGCACGGAGGTGTTCCCGATGCTCAAGCACCGCTTTCCGCGCAAAGACGCATTGCAGCACCGCACATTTATCGTAATCGGCTATTCGGAGTCGGTGCTTGCCGGCATGCTCGACGACTATGAGAAAGCGATGCCCGGCAACGTGCATCTTGCGTATCTGCCCAAGCCCGGACTGATCCGCCTGCGCCTTACCGGAACCGACACCGACGCGTCGCGTCTTGAAGCCGTCATGGCGGAGCAAAGCGACAAGCTCGCGTCGATACTCGGCAAATCGCTGATATGCAGAGAAGACAAGACCATAGCGCAGATACTTGGCGACATGCTGCGCGCCAAAGGCTATACGATGGCGACGGCAGAAAGCTGTACGGGCGGCAATATAGCGCACGAGATAACGCAGGTGGCAGGCAGCTCAGACTACTACAAAGGTTCGGTTGTCAGCTATGCCAACGATGTGAAGGAAGGGCTTCTCGGCGTTGACGGCACCGCTCTGGCGACGGAAGGCGCGGTCAGCGAGCCGGTGGTGCGTCAGATGTCGGAAGGCGTTTCGCGCGCACTCAATACAGATTGCGCGGTGGCGACATCAGGAATCGCCGGGCCAGGCGGCGGCACTGCGGACAAGCCCGTCGGCACAGTATGGATTTCCGCCACTAAGCGAGGTCAGACCGAGAGCAAATGCTATCATTTTGCAGGAAATCGCGACCGCGTAATCAACCATGCCACAACAATGGCTCAAATAATGCTGATAAAAATGCTAATCAACTAATTATTTTGCGAAAAATGACTGAAAAATTTGGTTAGTATACAAAAAATCGCTTACTTTGCACTCTGTTTTGAGGATAATCAATTGAAAATTAATAAAATTAATTATAGCCATGTCAAAAGTTTGTCAAATTACAGGCAGAAAAGCGGCCGTAGGTAATAATGTTTCTCACTCAAAGAGAAGAACAAAGCGCAAATTTGAGGTCAACCTTTTCAACAGAAAATTCTTCTGGGTTGAGCAGCAAATTTGGATTCGTCTTACTGTTTCTGCAGCAGGACTCCGTACAATCAACAAAATCGGTCTTAACGCTGCAATCAAGCAGGCAGCTGAAAAAGGTTACTTAACAAGCATTAAAACAGTAGAATAAAATGGCAAAGAAAGCAAAAGGTAACAGAGTGCAAGTCATTCTCGAATGCACAGAGCACAAAGACAGCGGTATGCCGGGTACTTCTCGCTACATCACTACTAAGAACCGCAAAAATACAACAGAGCGTTTGGAGTTGAAGAAATACAACCCAATCCTTAAACGTGTAACAGTACATAAAGAAATCAAATAAAATAGTATACAGCTATGGCAAAGAAAACAGTCGCAACCCTTCAAACTGGAGAGGGACGTACTTACAGCAAGATTATCAAAGCTGTCAAGTCTCCGAAAACAGGTGCCTACGTATTTAAAGAAGAGATGGTGCCTAACGATGCTGTAAAAGAAGCGCTCAACAAATAATTCGAAGAATATATTTTTCCTATCAATAGACAGAGGCTCCCGGACTTGTCCGAGGGTCTCTGTTGCTATTGTTGTCCAACCGTTGCCGCAGTATGCGTCGCGTGGGCATCGCCGCTGGCGTGGGGATGCGCTCCGGTAGTAGCGTACCTCCGGCACGCTGATTGCAGGAGGGGTATGTCGAATCCCGGCACGCTCTGTTGCGCTTGCGTACCGGGTTATGGCAGAGTGTCGTCGCTCCGCGACGATAGCCAGCCAACGTTGCCATCGTCTCATGGTGCAGGGTTTTGACATATTCCGCTTTTCCTGACTTTGAACCAGATTTCAGGCTGGTTTTTGTTGAAATTTAACAACTTTGAGTGAAACAAATCGTGTTGAAATTGTTCTATAAGTAGCGGTGATAAATATTTGTGGGCTTAGGAAATTGCTATTATGGCATAAAGCATTATCTTTGCATAAGATAGGCTGCGGTTCGGGAAAGAAAACAGAGCAAGCTCATTTCTTTCCGCTCACCTTGCACTATCTTTACATAAGACAGGCTGCATCTTGGCAAAACAATATCAAGCAAGCTTGAATGTTTTGCACTCGATTTGCACTATCTTTGCATAAGATAGGCTGCATAGCTCAGAAATTGAAGAAAAAGAGAATAACTAACAATAAAAGAAAATAATGACTAACGACGAACTATTGAATCTTATAGTTGAGGGAATTCAAGAACGCAAAGGAAAAAATATTACACATGTGGACTTGACAGGACTTGAATATGTCTCTACAGAACATTTTATCATTTGTCAAGGCACATCCACGATGCAGGTTTCTGCCATCGCCGACTCTGTGCGCGAATATGTTCAGGAGAAATCGGGTGTTAAGCCCTTCAACTATGACGGCTACCGCAATTCGCAATGGATTGTTATAGACTACGGCACGATTTATGTGCACGTGTTCCTTCCGGAATACAGGGAGTATTACAATCTTGAGCAGCTGTGGAACGACGCCGAGATAAAAGAAATCCCAGATATTGATTAAGCGATAGATAAAAAATGGACAATAAGAAAAAGCAATTTAAAGGATTCCGATTCAGCATATTCTGGATGTATGCCATCATCGGTATGGTTCTGATGGGGTTGTTTTACTTCAACGACTCCTCTGCAGAAAAACCGATGAATTGGCAACCGGATTTCAAGAAGCTTCTTGTGGAGGGCAATGTCAAGCATATGTGGGTGTATGCCGGCGACAATAAACTTGAGGCTGAGTTGACCGAGGCAAGCGCCAAGCAGGTGTTTAAAGACATGGCAAAGGTCAATTACAGCAAGGCAAGAGTAGTTGTTCAAGTGCCTCACAATGTGTTTGAGGACCAGATGAAGAGCATCCCTTACACCGGAATCCTTGAATATGAGTCGGGCAGTGGAATCGCAGGGTTCTTGTGGTCGTTCGGCCCCGTAATCCTGTTGATTGTGTTCTGGTTCATCCTGATGCGCCGCATGTCGAGAGGCGGAGGCGACGGCTCGGGCGGCGTGTTCAACATAGGCAAGACAAAGGCGCAGCTTTTCGACAAGGAAAAGGGTACCAACGTAACGTTCAAGGACGTGGCAGGACTGCAGGAGGCAAAGACCGAGGTTGAGGAGATTGTTGAATTTCTGAAAAACCCTCAGAAATTCACTAATCTTGGAGGAAAGATACCCAAGGGCGCTTTGCTTGTAGGCCCTCCAGGAACCGGAAAGACGCTGCTTGCAAAAGCCGTGGCAGGCGAGGCCAACGTGCCTTTCTTCTCATTGTCGGGTTCAGACTTTGTTGAGATGTTTGTGGGCGTTGGCGCGTCGCGAGTGCGCGACTTGTTCAAGAAAGCCAAAGACAAAGCGCCGTGTATCATATTCATCGACGAGATCGACGCTGTGGGACGTGCCCGCGGAAAAAACCCCAATATGGGCTCTAACGATGAGCGCGAGAACACGTTGAACCAATTGCTCACCGAGATGGACGGTTTCGGCACCAACAGCGGTATCATTGTGCTTGCCGCAACAAACCGCGTCGACATTCTCGACAAGGCTTTGCTTCGTGCCGGACGTTTTGACCGTCAGATTTATGTCGACCTTCCGGATTTGAACGACCGCAAGGAAATATTCATGGTGCATCTGCGCGATGTCAAGATAGCTCCGGATGTGGATGTAGACCTTCTTTCGCGCCAGACACCGGGATTCTCGGGCGCCGACATTGCCAACGTGTGCAATGAGGCCGCTCTTATAGCGGCACGCCGCAGCAAGGAATTTGTTGAGAAGCAAGACTTTATGGATGCGGTTGACCGTATTGTCGGAGGCTTGGAGAAACGCTCTAAAATCACGACAGAGGAAGAGCGCGAGTCAATCGCCACCCATGAGGCAGGCCATGCCACAATAAGCTGGCATTTGAAATATGCCAATCCGCTGATCAAAGTAACCATTGTGCCGCGCGGCAAGGCTCTCGGAGCCGCCTGGTATCTGCCAGAAGAGCGTCAGATCACGCCAGAGCAGGCGTTGCTTGACGAGATTTGCTCGTTGCTTGGCGGTCGTGCAGCAGAAGACTTGTTTCTCGGCTGCGTGTCGACAGGAGCGCTCAACGACCTTGAACGCGCGTCGAAACAGGCGTATGCCATCGTGGCATATTATGGAATGAGCAAGTCGTTGCCAAATGTAAGCTACTATGACTCGACAGGTCAGGACTATATGTTTGCAAAGCCTTACAGCGAGGACCGTGCCCGTATGATTGACGCGGAGGTTACGCGCGTGCTCTCGGAGCAGTATGAGCGAGCAAAACAGATATTGAAAGAATATGAGGGCGGACATCATCAGTTGCGCGACTTGTTGCTTACGCGGGAGGTTATCTTCACAGAAGACGTGGAGCATATCTTCGGCAAGCGCAAATGGGCATCGCGTGCGGATGAGATAATCAAAGCCAACGAGGAGAAAGAGCGTCAGCGCAGCATCGCTGCTGGCGACGCAGACAAATCGGAGACCGACAGCCTGAGCGATCCCGACGACTCTGCCACTCCGCCGCCCGTGCCAGAAGAAGAAAAATAACAGTTGACAAACAGGAGGATGGCTGACCGCAGAAAGTCGGCTTTCCTCTTTTTTAAATTTATAAGTATATGAAAGTTAGATTCAGCTTGATAATGGCGATTATAGGCATAGTGCTTGCCTCCTGCGGCGACGACAACGATTCGGAGAAGTGGCTGACGGGCAAATCGCAGAATTTTTCGATAAACAGCAATCTCCGCAGGGAGACCTTGCCGGTGTTGAAGGCTCGTGACGTGTGGACAGCGACCGTGGGCTACGGCACGTCGGACCAGGGGTGGCTCACGCTTGACAAAACGGAAGGCGAAGCGGGAACTGTGGAGCTGACAGCGTTTATCGCCGCCAACACAACGAAAAAATACCGCTCGGCAACGGTGACTGTCACGTGCCACAAAGAAACGGTGAAATTCCAGTTCAGCCAGGCAGGCATGACTGGAGGCGACGAGCCTAAGCCATCGGTGTCGGCGCGTGTTGCCAAGATAGAAATGATAAATTTTGACAGAGAAATGAACGCGGTTTATGAGGAGTCGCTTGCGTTCAGATATTCAGGCGATGTGATTGTCGGAGCAGACTATCATAGCCGCGACAAGGTGGCATTGACAGAGAGCGACGTGGTTGTGACCATCGACCGCAGCCAATCTGGTAAATGCGTGTATACAATGAAAGAAACCGGTATGCCCGACGAGGTGGTCAATGCCACGCTCGACGATTTGAAACGCATTGTGTCGGTAGGCGATATGCAAATGACATACGGCGTCGAAGGCTTTCTTGCAAAGCGCACAAATGGAGAGTCGACCTGGCTTTATGATGTAGACGTGAAAAGCAACCTTTTCATTGTCACAACCGATAAAAGATTGGTCTATCAGTTTGACCCGGCATTGCCGTTGCGCGACGACTGCAACATCGACGTCAACTTTATAGCGATGATGACAATGACGTCGCGCGGCATGCTCAAATATGCGGTGCTTGCCGAGAAGGGCAATTTCGGCAAGATGCTGCCTTATGTAATCTATAAAGCCGCTTCGGGAAAAGAGTCTTATGTCTTTTCTCCGCAGATTGATTCAGCCAAGACGTTAACGTCGCTTGATTTCGCCCATCGTTACAACGACCTTCCTTACGAGACACAGAAACGTTGTGTAATAACCTACGTTGACTGACGATAAAGATTTAAAAAACGGGAGGCGGTGCTGAAATTTCAGTGCCGCCTCCCGCGTTTATGTTTTGTTATGTTGAGTGGGCAAACAATATGCCCGCAAAGACAGTTACTTTGCAGTGTAAAGATAAAAACACAAAGTCATGGAAGCAAAAACCTACTATGAGAAGACTCTCTCAAACAATGATCCTATTTTCGATGAGGCACGCCGCATAGGCGGCAGCCTTTGCAAAGCGGTTGGTAAGGCGACGTGGTTTGTCAAAGACTATCTGCAGTGCTTTCTGCTCAGCGTCCTTTTTGATTTACTGCCTGTTAAGGCGAAAAAAGACGCAACGGCTGGGGAAAGAGGCTTGAATTATGCAATGTCGACAATCATGGCATTGCTTGTGGTTGGAAGTGTAGTACAAATTTATTTGCTGTTATTTATGTAATTAGTGCCTTGGATATGGTGCTGTGGAAACGCAAAAAGGCAACCGCACATTTCTATGCGGTTGCCTTTTTATCAGTATGATGATAGGGTTTTTATTTGTTTCGGAACACGAATTGGTCACCGTCGGCGTCGATAACGATAGACTTGTCTTTCGTAACGTTTCCGGCAAGAATGTCTTTCGACAAGCGGTTGAGAATCTCACGCTGGATGACACGCTTAACCGGACGTGCGCCGAACTCAGGGTCGTAGCCTTCGTCGGCAAGCAAGGAGAGCGCTTTGTCGGTAATGTCGAGCTCTATGTCGTTTTTAGCGAGCATACGGCGAGCATTGTTGACTTGGAGAGCCACAATCTCCTTGATTTCGGATTTCGACAGAGGCGTGAACATTATAATCTCATCAATACGGTTCAGGAACTCCGGACGGATTGTCGACTTCAACATCTCAAGCACCTGGTTCTTGGTGGTTTCGACGGTCTCAGCCTTGTTTGCGTCGGTCATCTTCGAGAAATTCTCGCGGATGAGCTGCGAGCCCATGTTTGAGGTCATGATGATGATTGTGTTCTTGAAATTGACCGTGCGCCCCTTGTTGTCCGTCAGCCGTCCGTCGTCGAGCACCTGAAGCAGGATGTTGAACACGTCGGGATGCGCTTTCTCAATCTCATCGAAGAGCACCACAGAGTACGGTTTGCGCCTTACGGCCTCCGTCAGCTGTCCGCCTTCCTCGTATCCAACGTATCCGGGAGGAGGCCCGATGAGCCTTGACACCGAGAACTTCTCCTGATACTCGCTCATGTCGATACGCGTCATCATATTCTCGTCGTTGAACAGATAGTCAGCCAAAGCCTTTGCCAATTCCGTCTTGCCCACACCGGTGGTTCCGAGGAATATGAAAGAACCGATAGGGCGGTTGGGGTCGTTAAGTCCGGCACGTGAGCGGCGCACGGCATCAGCAATAGCCGAAATCGCCTCGTCCTGTCCCACAACCCGTTTGTGCAGTTCTTCCTCGAGATGGAGCAGTTTCTCCTTCTCGCTTGTCACCATCTTCGCCACAGGTATTCCCGTCCATCTCGACACGATGTCGGCAATATCCTCAGCGTCGACTTCCTCCTTTATCAGCGATCTGTCGCCCTGCATGTCGTGGAGTTGCTGCTGCAATTGCTTGTTTTCATCCTCCTTGTTCTTGATGCGGGAGTAGCGTATTTCAGCCACCTTTGCATAATCGCCGTCGCGCTCAGCCTTGTCGGCCTCGAATTTGAGCTGCTCAATGTCGATTTTGTTCTGCTGAATTTTGTTTATCAGCTCCTTTTCGGCTTTCCATTTAGCCATGTAGCTCTTCTCTTCCTCGCGCAGGTCGGACAGCTCCTTCTCCAAACCTTTCACTTTGTCGGATTCGCCCTCTTCGCGTTTGATTGCCTCCCGTTCGATTTCGAGTTGAGAGATTTTGCGGATAATTTCGTCAAGAGCCTGTGGCACAGAGTCAATTTCGATTCTTAATTTAGAGGCAGCCTCATCAATAAGGTCAATTGCCTTGTCGGGCAGGAAACGGTCGGTTATATAGCGTTCCGAAAGTTGCACGGCGGCAATTATCGCCTCGTCCATGATACGCACTTTGTGATGGTTCTCATAGCGTTCCTTCAGACCACGCAGGATGGCGATGCTGCTCAGCTCGTCAGGCTCGTTGACCATGACAATCTGGAAACGACGCTCCAACGCTTTGTCCTTCTCGAAGTACTTCTGATACTCATCGAGCGTTGTCGCACCGATGCTCCTCAAGTCACCCCTTGCCAAAGCCGGTTTCAGGATATTTGCGGCATCCATGGCGCCTTCGCCCTTTCCTGCACCGACAAGCGTGTGTATCTCATCGATGAAGAGGATAATCTCGCCGTTGCTTTTGGTCACCTCGTTGACGATTGCTTTCAGACGTTCCTCAAACTCACCTTTGTATTTGGCACCAGCCACAAGCGCACCCATATCGAGTGAGCACAATTGTTTGGTTTTCAAGTTTTCAGGCACATCGCCACGCACAATCCGTTGAGCCAGACCCTCGGCGATAGCCGTTTTGCCGGTACCAGGCTCCCCCACAAGAATAGGGTTGTTTTTCGTGCGTCGGCTAAGAATCTGCAGCACACGTCGTATCTCGTCGTCACGGCCTATCACAGGGTCGAGTTTTCCACTGCGGGCACGCTCGTTAAGGTTGATGGCATATTTGCTCAAAGCGTTGTAGGAATCCTCCGCGCTTTGGCTTGTAGCCTTCTCGCCCTTTCGCAGTTCTTTTACCGCAGCCTCAAGATCCTGTTCGGTCACGCCGTTGTCTTTCAGTATTGTCGACACTTTGGTGTTGACCTTCAGGAGCGCTATAAGAATAGCCTCCAATGTCACGTATTCGTCACCGAGCCGCTTTGCGCAGTCGATGGCTTTCAGCAACACATCGTTTGACTCGCGCGACAGGTAAGGTTCGCCGCCGCTCACCTTTGGCAGAGCCGACAGCGCCTTGTCGAGTTGCATCGCAACCAGTTGCTGGTTTACGCCGAGCTTCTGGAAAACGAATTTCACAACCGACTCGCCTTTGTCGAGCAAAGCCTTCAGCAGATGCTCCGGCTCAATGGCCTGGTTGCCGTTCTGCTGAGCGGTCTGTACAGCCTGCTGTACGACCTCTTGCGATTTGATTGTAAAGTTGTCAAAATTCATAATGTATATATTTATTTGGTTTATACGTAATTAATAAAATTCAGTCATCAAGTCAGCAATCCTTGTGCCACATGCTTTTTTCTGCTATTTTGTCAGAGCGAAGGAGCAATTTTGTCGTAAAAACGAATGATTATGCGCTACATCTTGCTGTTTCAGTCGCTTACTTTCGCAGAATTTGCTTAATTTTGTAGTTTGAAATAAAATGGCTCGAAAAATATGGATTTTGAACTGCAAAAAGAGGATTTGAACAGCAACGCGCGAGCGGGACTCATAACCACTGCGCACGGCACTATAGAGACCCCGATTTTCATGCCGGTTGGCACAGTGGGTTCGGTCAAGGCTGTGCATTTCCACGAACTTGAAAACGACATCAAGGCCCAGATTATCCTGGGCAACACATATCACCTGTATCTGCGTCCGGGAATGGACATCATAGAGAAGGCCGGCGGACTGCATAAGTTCAATGGCTGGAAGCGTCCGATTCTTACCGACAGCGGAGGATTCCAGGTGTTTTCCCTTTCCGCCAACCGGAAACTGAAGGAGGAAGGCGCGTATTTCCGTTCACACATCGACGGCTCGAAACATCTGTTCACGCCAGAGGGAGTGGTCGACATACAGCGTTCCATCGGTTCCGACATAATGATGGCGCTTGACGAGTGTCCGCCGGGCGATTCCGACTATCAGTATGCCAAAAAGTCGTTGGCGTTGACTCTGCGCTGGCTGCGCCGCGGATGGGACCACTATAAGGCAACCGATGGCAAATATGGCTACAGTCAGGCATATTTCCCGATTGTGCAAGGCTGTGTCTATAAAGACCTTCGTCAGGAGTCGGCCAAGTTTGTCGCCGATCTTGGTGCCGACGGCAATGCCATTGGCGGTCTGGCAGTTGGCGAGCCTACGGAGAAGATGTATGAGATGATCGAGATTGTCAATGAGATACTGCCAAAAGACAAGCCCCGTTATCTTATGGGAGTCGGTACGCCGGCAAATATTCTCGAGGCAATCGAGCGCGGCGTCGACATGATGGACTGCGTGATGCCTACGCGCAACGGACGCAACGGAATGCTTTTCACCAAGAATGGCATAATGAATATGCGCAACAAGAAGTGGGCAGACGATTTCTCGCCGATAGAGATTGACGGCGCGTCGGAGGTTGACCGTATGTATAGTCGGGCTTATCTCCGCCATCTATTTGTTAGTCAGGAGATTCTTGCCATGCAGATTGCGTCGATACACAATCTTGCATTCTATCTGTGGCTTGTGGGAGAAGCCCGCAGCCACATTCTTGCAGGCGATTTCAAAGCCTGGAAGGACGAAACAGTGGTCCGTGTAATGCAACGCTTATGAAAAGACAAATCAAGTTGCCCAAGCCGTATGTGAAGACTCTTGATGGTTATATCATCAAGAAGTTTCTTGGCACATACGTGTTTGCCATCGTGCTTATCCTTGCGATTATCGTGATGTTTGACATCAACGAGAAGCTCGACAGTTTTATGAAAGCACCGGTGAAGGCAACCATTTTTGAATATTATCTGAACTATATTCCCTACATGGCGAATCAGTTCAGTCCGCTGTTCACGTTTATCGCCGTGATTTTTTTCACGTCGAAGATGGCTGAGAACTCCGAGATTATCGCCATCTTGTCGAGCGGCGTCAGTTTCCGACGGTTGCTGCTGCCTTATATGGCGTCGGCATTGGTTATTGCCAGCTTCACGTTTGTGCTTGACTCTTATGTCATCCCGCCCGCCAATGTGAAGCGAATCAACTATCAGAACAAATATGTGAAAAACAAGGCTATAGACTATGGCGTCAACATCCAGTTGCAGGTGACGCCCGGAGAAATCGCCTATATGTCGCGTTTTGAGAACTCGTCGAAAACGGCATACAACTTCTCGCTCGAGACGTTTAAAGACAAAAAGCTCGTGTCGCGAATGGTTGCAACGACGGCGGTTTACGACACACTTTACCGCTGGTCGATGAAAAACTACATGATACGCAATTTCAGAGGGATGCGCGAGGAGATAAAAAAAGGAGCCACTCTCGACACCATCATCCCGATTGAGCCGCGCGACTTCCTGATTGCTGAGAACGACCACGAAAAGATGACCTCACCGAAGCTGAAGGCCTACATTGACCGGCAGAAAATGCGTGGTGTGGCGAATATCAAAAGTTTTGAGATTGAGTATGAACGGCGTTTCGCCATGACCGGCGCGGCGTTTATCCTGACGCTTATCGGCATGTCGCTGTCGTCGCGCAAGGTGAAGAGCGGAATGGGTATCAACATTGGTATCGGTTTGGTGCTGAGTTTCTCGTATATCCTGTTTTCCACGGTCACGTCGACATTTGCCGTTTCTGGCTATACGTCGCCGTTTGTGGCAATGTGGATTCCTAATGTGGTGTATCTCATAATAGGCATAGTGCTCTACAACCGCGCCTCGACGTAGCGGATTGAACAATTTTGTGGTGGTGAGTGTTTATATGGGTGAATATTAAAGTTTTACCATTATGAAACACGAACTACCAAAACTGCCGTGGCAGGCGGACGCATTGACCGGCGCCATCAGTGCCACAACTATTGACTTCCACTATGGGAAGCATACGCGCACATATCTTGAGAATGTAGACAAACTTGCAGCTGAAACTCCATTGTCGGAGTTGCCGCTCGACGGGATTGTGCGAATCGCCGACGGCGCGTTGCTCAACAATGCCGCCCAGGCATGGAATCATCTTTTCTATTTCGACGCGCTGTCGCCATCGCCAAAGCCAGCCTCCGACAAGGCTTTTCTTGCCGCAGTGGAGCGGTGCTTCGGGTCGGTCGATGTGCTGAAGACAAAGATGGAGCAGTCGGGAGCAGCGTTGTTTGGCTCCGGATGGACATGGCTTGTTGCAGACTCCGACAATCATTTGATGGTAATCAACACACCGAATGCCGACACCCCGTTGAGGATGGACGGGCTGCACCCACTGTTGTGTATCGACGTGTGGGAGCACGCGTATTACCTTGACTATCAGAATCGGCGCGCTGACTATCTTCACAACATCTGGAACGTTGTGGACTGGGAGGTTGTGGAGCGTCGTTTTTCCGGAAAGTAAGCGACGTTGAGGCTATCTGTCCTCGCGCGAGGCATCGATTTTAAGAAGCGTGAAAATTAGGATTGTGAATCCCCACAGCGACGATCCTCCGTAGCTGAAGAACGGCAGAGGAATGCCGATTACGGGGCATAGCCCGATGACCATACCGATGTTGATGCCGATGTGGAAAATGAAATACGAAGCCACACAGTAGCAGTACACCCTTCCGAAAGCCGTCCGCTGCCGTTCGGCAATTTGCAGAATGCGCAGCACGAGGAACAGGAACGCGGCAATCACCGCCGCCGAGCCAATAAAACCCTCTTCCTCGCCGATGGTGCAGAAAATGAAGTCGGTGTGCTGCTCCGGCACGTATTTCAGCTTTGTCTGAGTGCCGTTGAGAAATCCTTTTCCGAAGATTCCTCCCGAACCGATTGCAATCTTTGACTGGTTCACGTTGTAGCCGGCTCCCTGCAGGTCGTCCTCGATGCCGAGAGCCACCTTTATGCGCATTTGCTGGTGCGCACCGAGGATGTCGGTAAACACATAGTTTACGGAAAACAAGAAAACTACCGACGAGAGAGCGAACGTGATGATGAGCAGAATTTTGCGGGCCTCCTTCTTCAGCATTTCCCAGACGAGGTAGCTGATAGCCGCAGCCATAGTTCCAAGCAGAAACAAGCGTCCGTTAATCTCGATTCCACAAGCGTATAGAGTGCCGCAGACAGCTCCGCATGCGGCATACACAATCAGAAGGTTGCGTGTTATAACCGCCGATTTGCAGTAGAACACCACCATTCCCAGAATCATCAGCAGAATCAGAGCCAAAACGATAAATTCGCCGCCGGGGATGCCCATGACCATTATCGCTGAATATTTCAGCGCCACCACGAAAATCACAATCGAGCAAAGTCCGGCAAACAGAATCAATCCGCTCATGCCCTCGCGGTAAAGCACGAATACGAGCGAAGTGAAAACCAGCGCCGAACCCGTCTCGTTCTGCAACAGGATCAGCATTATCGGCGCCATTATTATTGCTGCCGCCTTTATGTAGTTGCTGAACTTGGCGTTGAGCGAGAAGTTGTAGCCGCTGAACAGTTTGGCAAGAGCGAGCGCCGTTGCAAACTTGGCAAATTCCGCAGGCTGCAGGCTCACAGGGCCGAGCACAATCCATGAGTGCGACCCCTTGATGTTGGGAGCAATGAAGATTGTCACGAGCAGTAGCAGCAGTATTGCAAAATATATAGGGTAGGCGTATGTGTCGAAAAACCAGTTGTCGACCAAGAGTATAGCTACACCAAGCAGCGCCGACAGTCCAATCCAGCAGAATTGCTTTCCTGAAAATTCTGAAAAGTCGAGAATGCTGGCATTGTCGAAGTCGTAGCTTGCCGCATATATGCTTATGGCACCAGCCACAACAAGCAGCAGATATGTAATCAGGATAGGGAAGTCTATCCTTCTGAAAACCGATTTGTTTGTATCTCCGTATTCCACTTATTGAAATTTTAGAACGCAAAGTTACAACAAAATGGTCGCAGAAGGTCAAGTTATCATGAACTTTATGCCTAAAAGCGGATAAACTTTTCAAATGACGCAGCAAATTAATAGGAAACGTGAAATAAACCAAAAATCAAAAAGGATGTAATAAAAATGTGGCATAGAATTTGCGAGATGAGGCAAATAAGTGTAATTTTGCACCTTGTTGGGCAAAAACGGTGTTTGCCTGTAGAATATTGAATAATTTATATTAAGAATATGAACGTTACAATGGAGAAAAACGGCAATGTCGGTGGTATCATCACAGTGTCGTTGGAAGAAAAAGACTATCAGGACAAAGTAGCAAAAGATCTTAAGACTATCGGTCAGAAACATCATATCGACGGTTTCCGTCCGGGCAAGGTTCCGGCAGGCTTGTTGAAGAAAATGTTTGGCAAGCAAGTTCTCGCCGACGTTATCAACCGTGAGACTGTCGACGCTTTGTTCAAATATATCGAAGACGAGAAACTCAGCATCCTCGGCGAGCCTTTGGCAGAAGACAACCAGGAAGTGGATTTCGACAAGAAGGACTTCACATTCAAGTTTGAGGTAGGTTTGGCACCTGCGTTTGAGTTGAACGTAGACAAGAGCATCACAGTTCCTTATTATAAAATCAACGTTACCGACGAGATGGCGCAGCGTCAGGATGAGGCGTTCACACGTCGTTTCGGTTCGCAAGTTCCTGGGGATGAAGTCAACGAGACAGCCCTTATCAAGGGTTCTGTTGCTGAGCTCAACGAAGACGGCAGCGTGAAGGAAGGCGGTATTGTTGCAGAAAGCACAATCGTTTCGATGGAATATCTTGGCAAGACTTCAGAAGGCGAGAAATTCGCAGGCAAGAAAGTAGGCGACAAGGTGGTGTTCAATCCGGCGGCAGCAGGCAACGGCAGCGATGCTGAGGTTGCATCAATGCTCAACATCGACAAGGAGCAGGCAGCAGGCGTTAAGTCAAACTTTGAATTCACAATCAAGGAAATCATCGTGTTGAAGCCGGCAGAGAAAAATCAGGAGTTCTTCGACATGGTGTTTGGCAAGGACGAAGTCAAGAACGAAGAGGAATATGCAACAAAGTTGAAAGAGATGATTGCCAACCAGCTTATGCTTGACAGCAACTACCGTTTCACTCTCGACGCACAGAAAGTGTTGATGGAGAAGGTGGGCAACTTGGAGCTTCCTGTAGAATTCTTGAAGAAATGGCTTAAGAAGACAAACGAGAAAATCAACGACGAGAACGTTGACGCAGAATACGAAAGAATGCTTCCTGCCGCAGAATGGCAATTGGTGAAAGAAAGAATCGCCAAGATGTTTGAGGTAAAGGTAGGCGACGAGGACCTCAAGCGTGAGGCAAAGATGCTTGCAGCACAGCAGTTCGCACAGTATGGCATGACAAACGTGCCTGACGAATATGTTGAGAAGTATGCGGAAGATTTCTTGAAGAACAAAGACTATCGTCAGCGTTTGATTGAAAAGTCGGTTGACGACAAGCTGTTTGCCGCTGTCAAAGAGGCTGTGACACTTGACGAGAAGGCAGTTTCTGTAGAAGAGTTCAACAAACTTTTCGAGGCAGAGGCAGAAAAGAAAGAAGCATAATCGACAGGATTAGATAGAAAGAACGGATACCGCCGACGGAATACCCAGTCGGCGGTATTCGCTTTTTATGGGGACGAAGCTTTGAATTTAGCGCAACATGCGCTATCTTTGTCTACACAAAACAGTACGGTGTCCTGTCGCTTGCCGCCTCTTTTGGCGGTAAGAGGAAAGTCCGGGCAACATAGAGTGCCATATTTCCTAACGGGAAGCTGTCGGCGACGGCAGAGCAGTGTGACAGAAAACAACCGCCACGCAAGTGGTAAGGGTGAAAAGGCGGGGTAAGAGCCCACCGGGCGCGATGGCGACATTGCGCGCCGCACATCTTATGGGTTGCAAGGTCAAGTATACCGGCATTTAAGGGCTACTCGTCCATTGCCGGGGGGTAGGCTGCTGGAGCCACGTGGCGACGCGTGGCGTAGATAAATGACAGGACGCGGCTAAGGCTGCGACATAACCCGGCTTATAGCCGTACTGTTTTTTTTAAGAAAGTGGAAATACGAAAGATATATTTGACGGTGCGTATTGCTGTCAGGAGGTTTCGGCATCTATATGCTTACTGCACGGAAAACGTTTGGCGTGATCCGCGCGATGTGTGGTATGTGAAGCTGCTAAAGGTTGTCAACCTCTCGGTTAAGTCTTTTTTTGACAAAAACATCCAGACTCTTGCCAGTTCGCTGACATACACCACGCTTCTTGCCGTCATACCCATTCTGTCGCTGCTTCTTGCCATAGCCAGGGGCTTCGGAATGCGCGACGTGCTGATACAGTCGCTTTACAAGGGGTTGCCATCGCAGCGCGCCATGCTTGAGAATTCACTTGATTTCGTCGACCGTTTTCTCGCCACCCTGTCGAAAGGCGTGTTTGTGGGCATCGGCGTCGTGTTCTTGCTGTGGACGCTTGTCAGCATGCTGAGAAAAATCGAGTCGGTCTACAACCATGTGTGGAACGTGAGGAAAGGACGGCCGATTTATCGCCGCATCACCGACTACACGGCAATACTTCTTATCATTCCTATTCTTCTGATTTGCTCCGGCGGCTTGTCGATATTTTTGTCAAACTTCGTCCAGGAGTTGATTAATTCACCGATAGGCGTGTTGTCGCCCGTGCTCAAGTTTCTTCTCGACCTCTCCCCGGTATTTTTGCTTGGAGTTCTGTTTGTCGGGATGAATGTGCTGATACCCTACACGAAAGTGAAACTTAAAAACGCGCTGTTGCCCGGATTTGTGTGCGGAGTGCTGTTTTATTTCATCCAGTATGCCTTTGTGCATGGTCAGATATCCGTGACAAAATACAATGCCGTCTATGGCGGATTCGCTTTTCTTCCGCTGTTTCTGATTTGGATGCAGCTGTCGTGGACAGTGTGTATCGCGTGTGCGGTGATGACCTATTCATCGCAGAATTTCTTCCGTTTCAACTATCTGGCGCAGGTGAAGAAAGCATCGGCACGCTATGTCGACCAAGTGGCACTGTTTGTGATAGCCACCGTTGTGAGCCGTTTTGAGGTAGGCGCCGACGCCGTGGGCAAGAAAGAGTTTGCCGACCGCCGTCAGATACCTGTGAAGATGGTCAACGAGGTTGTCGACCGACTGTGTGACGGGGGATTCCTGTCGGCGGTGATTGATGACGACGGCAACATCTCTTATCAACCGTCGCGCAACTTGTCGGGGATGACGGTTGAGGAGTTTATGAACCGATACCATGAAATCGGTCATTCCGACTTTATAGAAGAGCCGGCGGTGGCAGCCGCTCTCGACCGCATGAAGTCGCTTCTCGATGTCGACTCTGAAGCCTACCGCACCACTACACTTTCCCAGATTCTTTGAGAGCCGCCAACAAGTCGGCAACGATAAATGTGCTTCCGCCAACGTATATCATATCGTCGGCCGCCGCACCGCTTTTTGCCGCAAGATATGCATCCTTGACAGATGTGAAAGTGCTGCCCGTCAGCCCGAATTCAGAGGCCTTCTTTGCCAGGACGTTGCACGGCAACGCCCGCTCCACCGACGGCTGGGTGAAGAAGTAGAGGGCGTCGGTAGGCAGCATGTTGAGGATATGGGAGATGTCCTTGTCGCTGACAAATCCGATCACCACGCGCAGCGTGCCGCACTCGGCGTGTTGCAGCTGGTCGGCGATGTATTGGAAGCCTCCGGGGTTATGTCCGGTGTCGCATATTGTCAGCGGATGTTCGTCGACCTTCATCCATCGCCCCATCAAACCCGTTGTTCTGCAAACCGATGCGAAACCGTCGTGCACGTTTCCGTCTGTAATGATGAATCCATTTTCGCGAAGTAGGCAGACAGCATGCAGCACAGTGTCGGCATTGAGCGTTTGGCATTCTCCAGCCAATTCATCGGAGATGTCGCCGAATGAACGGGTGGAGAGGTGCAGGCTGTCGACAGAACGGCTGAAGTCGGTGATTTCCGAATTGTCCTGTGCGAATACGATCGGCGCATTCACGCTTTGTGCCTTCTCCTCAAACACCGGGCGTGTCTCGTCGGTGTATTCGCCGACGACAACGGGCGTATTCGGCTTTATTATGCCCGCTTTCTCGCCGGCTATTGCAGCAAGCGTGTCGCCGAGAAACTGAGTGTGGTCAAACGAGATGTTGGTAATGACGCTCAGCACCGGTGAGATTATGTTTGTGCTGTCGAGCCGTCCGCCGAGTCCAACCTCTATTACGGCAACGTCGACTTTCTCATGTTCAAAATATTTGAAAGCCATTATTGTTGCAAGCTCGAAAAACGACGGTTGCCGTCCGGAGTATCCGCTGTTGAGAAACTTATCGACAAACGAGCACACAAACTCTTCGGAAACCATTTTGCCGTCCACACGTATGCGTTCGCGGAAGTCGAGCAGGTGGGGCGAAGTGTAAAGTCCCACCCGGTAGCCCGCTTTTTGCAGGATAGCCGCCAGTAAGTGTGACGTAGAGCCTTTTCCGTTGGTGCCCGCCACATGGATTGTTTTGAAAGCCTTTTCCGGGCATCCGAACACCTTGTCGAGTTGAAGCGTCGTGTCGAGCCCCGGCTTGTAGGCCTGCGCGCCGACGTGTTGGAAAACCAAAGTTTTGTTGAACAGATAGTCGATAGTTTCTGCGTAGTTCATTTTCAATATATTATATATCCCGTCAAACCGGCGAGAACGATAATCAGAATGGGGTGTATTTTATAGAAAAAAGCCATCACGAAGCATACGGCACAGATTGCGATGCTTGAGAACAGGTCGTCGAAGTTCTCGCGGTTCATCAGCAACAATGCCGCAGAGCCGATGAGTCCGACCACGACAGGCCGCAACGCGGCAAAGATGCCCTTTATGTAGTGGCTGTCCTTGTGTTTTTGTATAAAACGGCTTGTGTAGAGCACCAGCAGGAATGACGGGAGGATTACGGCGAGAGTTGTCACCATCGATCCCATGACACCTCCACCCACAGTGTAGCCGATATAGGTGGCGGAGTTGATGCCTATCGGTCCGGGAGTCATCTGCGAGATGGCTACAATGTCGGTAAACATGTGTTCAGTGATCCATCCGCGGTCCACAATCTCGTGGCGTATGAGCGACAGCATTGCATATCCGCCACCGAATCCGAAGATGCTGATTTTGAAGTAAGCCCAGATAAGTTTCAGATATATGCTCATTGTTTGTCCCCTTCCTGTTTTTCAACCGCGGTGCGGAAATTTTTTGAATAAATGAAATATCCGAACAGTCCGCCTATAAGGATGTAAAGAATAGGACTGGATACAACCGGAATGTTCGACCAGATGAGCAGAGAGATTGCAATCGGTATCCAGGCGTTCTTCCACGATATTTTTGCGGATTTTGCGGTTGTGAACACCGGCGACAGAATCAGCGCCACTACGGCAGGGCGTATTCCTTTGAAGATGCGAGTCAGTGTCTCATTGTTTTTGATTGTATCCGGTGTCAGAAACATCGCGATGGCGAGAATAATCATAAATGACGGCAGGATGGTGCCGAGGACAGCGAAAATTGAGCCCCAAATTTTGTTCAGTTTGTAGCCCACAGCTATGGCAACGTTGACCGCCATGATGCCCGGCAGCGACTGTGCTATTGCGAGATTGTCGATAAATTCCTCTTTTTCAAGCCATTTGTGCTTGTTTACAATGTCTTCCTCCAATAAAGAAATCATCGCCCAACCGCCACCGAATGTGAATGCACCGATTTTGAAGAACGATGAAAACAACCTCAAATTAATATGCTTCATCAGATGTTTCCTTAATTTTACGACAAAGTTACGATTAAATTGTAACTTTGCTGAAATGATTAAAGACTTTTTTATGAAGAAACGAAGCGTATTCGTATTATTGATGGCTGTTGCGGCAACCTTTATGCCGGTTGGTGCTGCAGATTGGCAACAGGATGTGCTTGGCGACGGGTATGTTGCCAAAATAATATCGATGTCCGACGACTACAGGGGCAAAGTGGTGTCGACGGTTGTCAAGAAACAAGACAATCCTGCAACCGGCAAGGCTGTGCTTTATGTGCATGGCTATAACGATTATTTCTTTCAGCGAGAACTTGGCGACAGCGTAGTGGCTCATGGGTATGGTTTTTATGCCGTCGACCTCCGCAAGTATGGACGTTCACTTCTCGACGGACAGAATCGTTTCGAGGTAAAGAATATGAAAGAATATTTTGCCGACATCGATTCCGCTCTGAGTGTGATGGCTCGGGAGGGATATGACAAAGTGGTTCTTATGGGGCATTCCACTGGCGGACTTACCACATCGTACTATATGACTGTGCATCGTGCCGACCGGAGCCAGGTGAAGGCATTGGTGCTCAACAGTCCGTTTCTTGATTGGAATTTGAGCAAGTTTCAGGAGAAGTTTCTTGTTCCGTTTGTCTCAGTGTTGCCGTTTAAGAAGATGAAGATCAGTCAAGGGATGAGCCGTGCGTATGCCGAAAGTCTGTTGTCAAAATACCACGGAGAGTGGAACTACAATACTGATTGGAAACTTGAGGTGTCGCCGTCGGTCACCATTGGTTGGATTTCAGCTATTCACAAGGCTCAGCGTTTCTTGAGGAAGAAAGCCGACGTCGAAGTGCCGGTGTTGCTGATGCATTCCGACAAGAGTGTCTACGGCGACACGTGGACCGCCGAGCATAACGCAGGCGATGGAGTGCTTGACGTGAAAGATATTTCAAAATATGGCAAACGTCTTGGCGCGGATGTGACGGAGGTTGGGGTAGCCGACGGTCTGCACGACTTGATATTGTCGCGCAAGGATGTCAGGGAATCGGTCTTCAGAACAATTTTTGAGTGGCTCTCCACGAAAAAGATTGATTAAATACGAATTGGTCATATATAAAGCTGTTTACAAGAATGTGTTAAAGCCATTGTTTGGTAAACGATATAAGCACGAGCTGCTTAAACCATTTGTCCCTAAAAACGCAAAATCGGGTACACAGCTGTATTCTTGGATAAAGGCCATCTATTTTTGTTTTTTATTCAAAACGTTTAGGACAACATTGTATAGTAATATTATCATGAATTATGACAAAGAAATTTGAAATACGAAATAGTACGGTTGAGTTCCTTACCTTTGTTGCAGAAGGTGAGGAACAAGGTGTACAAGTTTTATATAAGAATGAGACGATATGGGCAACACAAAAGGCAATGGCAATGCTTTTTGACTGCTCCACCGACAACATAGGACTACATCTGAAAAACATCTTCAAAAGTGGTGAATTAGAAGAAAGCTCAGTTACCGAGAAAAACTCGGCAACTGCTACGGATGGAAAGAACTATATGACAAAGTTCTATAATCTTGATGCTATCATTTCGGTTGGTTATCGTGTCAACTCTATTCGTGCCACTCAATTCCGCCAGTGGTGTACCTATGTCATTCGCCAGTTCTCTTTGCGTGGCTATATCATAGACAAAAAACGCATGGAGAATGGTTCATTTATCGGTGAAGACTATTTTGAGCATTTGTTAGCAGAAATACGTGAGATTAGATTGAGTGAACGAAGATTCTACCAAAAGCTCACGGATATATATGCTACAGCAGTTGACTATAATAAGGACGCACCAACCACACGCTTGTTCTATAAAAAAGTTCAGAATAAGATGCACTATGCTGTACATGGACATACCGCTGCGGAGCTTATAGTAGAAAGAGCCAATGCGGAAAAAGAACACATGGGATTGACTAATTGGGAGAATGCACCTGATGGAAAAATTGTAAAGCCGGATGTGAGTATTGCCAAAAACTATCTAAAACAAGTGGAACTTGAAGATCTGGGGAAACTTGTCAACTCTGTGCTTGACTTGGCAGAGCGTATGGCAAATCGACACATACCAATGACAATGGAAGATTGGGCAAAACGTATAGACATTATTCTTGAAGCTGGAGGTGATGCCGTATTATACGATGCTGGGAAAGTCACAGCAGAGTTCGCTAAAAGTTTTGCCGAATCAGAGTTTGAAAAGTATCGTGTGATACAAGACAAATTATTCAGCTCTGATTTTGATAAACTCAATTCTTTACCTTTTGACGATGACGAGAATTGAAAGACCAAAGGATGAGGTGACTTCAAATTGCCCTATCCTTCATTGCTCTGCCTATTACAATGCGACAAAATAGGCAATGGAAATGACCGCATAAGGAAACACGGCAAGTAGATCCAAAGAGAAGCCCTTTCCCGAAAGGAAGACAAAAAAGTTTGTGGCGCAGTCCGCTTTTGACACATCCTCATTTGCAATAACGACTTGTTGCAGAAGGATATTTATCCGTAATTCGGTTGACAAAATAACGGCTGTGGATTAGAATCCTACCGAGAGGGAGACGTTGAACTGGCGGCCTGTCAGATAGTTGGGAACGGCGTATTGCAGGTTGTTGACGTCGGTGACCCAGTAGCAGCTGCTCACGTTGGAGATGCCGAGCAGGTTGAACACGTCGAGTCCGATGCTGATGTTCTTGAAATGACGCCAGAAGTTGTAAGGACGGATGCCGTCGGTAGGCGCTCCGATAAGTTGGTATTGGAAACCGATGTCGATGCGTTTGTAAGGCGGGATTCGCAGCCAAGCCACGTCGCGAGTCACTTGCGGCGGTGTCATTGGGAATCCGTCGGAGAGGATGCCGCGCAGACTGAATTTAAGTTTGGGGAATTTTGGGAAATAGTCGGTGAAAAACAGTCCGACACTATAGCGCTGGTCCGTAGGGCGCGGCACTTTCACGCCGTTGAGCGTCTCCTGCGTCTTCATCAGAGAGAAACTTATCCATGAGTCTGTGCCGGGAACAAACTGTCCGAAGAGTTTGAAGTCGATTCCCGTGATGAATCCTTTCGAGGCATTCACGCCTGTATATACGAGTTTCAGGTTGTCGAGTTCGTAAGGAATCAGATTAGCGAGATTCTTGTAGTAAGCCTCCGCTGTGAGTTTGAACGGACGGTCCATTGCGCGGAACGTGTAATCGCTGCCGAGAATCAGCTGAATGCTCCGTTGCGACTTGATGTTGCTGTTGAGGGTTTGATAGGAGTTGCCGTCGGCGTCGGTCTGCGTGATGCGGAATTCCTTGTAGAAAGGCGACTGATAGTATAAACCTCCGGCAAGACGCATTGCCACGCGGCTGTTGCGCTCGGGAATGAAACCGATGCTTATGCGCGGGCTTACGAGAAATTCTTTGTTGAAGTCCCAATAAGAGAATCTGATGCCTCCATTGACGGAGAACAGTCCGATTCCAGTCTGCCACTTGAAATTGTCCATCGCATAGAATGAAATCTTGTTGGTTTCCAAGTCGTTGTATGAACGCAGGTTGTAGACCATGCGCACGCGGTCGGAGAGATGCGGCACGGTGTAGCCTGCGGAGTCGCGCAGCTGCCATTCATTCGACCGGTCGTAGACTTTTTGGCGGCGGTATTCCAGCCCGTAGCTCAGGTTGTTGTGGTTCAGTCCAGTGTGGCCTTTCAATGCAATGTTGAAAACGCTGGCTTTCAGTCGGTCGCGGGCGTGTTCAAGATATTTTCCGACGCCAATCTCACCACCGATAGAATTATCGCCATCGTTTGTTCCCGCGTCGTCGAGCCAATACTCTCCGGAGATGTCGTATGACACCAGCTCGTTTGTCAGGAATCCGGAAGCAAGCATTGTGAACGCAGTCGACTTTGACGGTTGGAAATTCAATTCAAGCGCACCGAAATAAGTCTCGAATTTGTCGTGTTCCTCGCCGTCGAAATATACGGTGAATTCCTTTACATTCTCAGATATTCCAAACGACGTAGACCGCGTTGTGGGCTTGAATTTATAATCGTTTGACGAGATGTTGCCAAGAAATGCCACGTTCCACTTGTCGTTGATTTTGAACCTGAGATTCGTCTGATAGTCGATATATGTAGGGTCGTACTCGCCTTTGGAGTCCATCGAGCTGAGCAGCGACGCGTTGCGCTTGAACCGGAATCCGTGGAGCTGGGAGAATCGTCCCGTGTTGTGTCCCACCGAAGCCTCCGCGCCCATCAGACTTCCCGACAGAGTGCCCTCGAATGCCTCCGGTTGGCGGTAGGTGATGTCGAGCACCGACGACATGCGGTCGCCGTATTCAGCCGAGAAACCACCGGTTGAAAACTGGATGTTGCCCACCAGGTTAGGGTTTATGATGCTCAGCCCTTCCTGCTGTCCCGAGGAAATCAGCAACGGACGGTAGACCTCGATGCCATTTATGTAAACGCTGTTTTCATCATAAGATCCGCCTCTTACGGAATATTGCGAGCTCATCTCGTTTTTTGACGAAACTCCCGCCACAGTCGACAGCATCGCCTCCACACCGTTGCCCGACACCGACGTGGTCTGTTGCAGAGCCCGGGCGTCGAGATTCTGCATTCCGTCGGTCTGCTTGCGGTATTCCGTCACCGTCACCCCCTGCAGCTCGGTCGAGGCGTCGGAGAGTTTTACAGTCAGTGTGACGTTTCCTTCCGGCTTTATTAGTTTCTGATGGCGTTCTTTGTATCCGAGACAAGAGAATATGATTTCGACAGTGTCTTGGCGGGCAACAGAAAGAGAGTATCCGCCGTCGATTCCCGACATTGTGCCGATTGCGCTTTTTGCTACACGTATTGTGGCAAATTCAATCGGCTTGCTGTCGCTGTCGAGTACTTTTCCCGAAATATGAACCTGTGCAGCTACCGCAACAGGCATAATCAGCATCAATAGAAAAAAATATGTTGTTCTTGTTATGCGCATAGACTATAAATATACATATTAATAAACGCAGAAAACCAGGTTTAATTATGTGGTGGCGCATAAAAAAGCCCGTTGCGTGGCGGCAACGGGCTTTGTGGAGTCAGTCTCTGAATATTAGCAAGGTTTGCCTGTAATCTCAGAAACCACGTTTTTTATTTCTTGAGCTATGGCATTGGCCTGCTCCATTGTTTTCGCCTCAGAGTAGATTCGGATGATAGGCTCCGTGTTGCTCTTGCGCAAGTGTACCCAATATTCAGGGAAGTCGATTTTCACACCGTCGATTGTTGTCACCTTCTCGTTGGCATATTTTTTCTCAACAGCCTCAAGGATTGCGTCGACATTGATGTCGGGTGTGAGTTGAATTTTGTTTTTCGCGATGCAGTATTGAGGATACTCCTTCTTGAGCTCCGACACCTTCTTGCCTTTGTGGGCAAGGAGAGAGAGGAACAAAGCCACGCCAACGAGAGCGTCGCGGCCGTAGTGGCTGGCAGGGTAGATGACACCGCCGTTTCCCTCACCGCCGATAACGGCTCCGCTGTTTTTCATCTGAGTGACAACGTTGACTTCGCCCACTGCCGATGCAGTGTATTTGCACCCGTGGCGTTCTGTCACGTCGCGGAGCGCGCGTGAAGACGACAGGTTTGAAACTGTAGCACCCGGAGTTTTTGACAAGATGTAGTCGGCCACAGCAACGAGAGTGTATTCCTCGACAAACATCTCGCCGTTTTCCATAACGATTGCGAGACGGTCAACGTCGGGGTCGACAACGAAACCAACGTCGGCGCATCCAGTTTTCAAGAGGTCGGAAATCTGAGTGAGGTTCTCAGGAATAGGTTCCGGAGTGTGTGCGAAATTACCTGTCGGGTCGCAGTTCAACTCAATCACGTTTTTGACACCAAGACGGCGCAGCAGCTGAGGCATCACGATGCCGCCAACCGAGTTTACGGCATCGATGGCAACAGTAAAATTGGCTTTCTTGATAGCTTCAACATCAACGAGGTCGAGGTCGAGCACGCTGTCGATATGCTTGCGTGTATAGGTGTCGTTGATAAACTCGTGTCCGAGTTTGTCGACTTCAGCGAAAGTAAACGATTCCGCCTCTGCGATGGCAAGTACTTCCTTGCCCTCGGCGTCGTTTAGGAATTCACCCTTCTCGTTGAGCAGTTTCAGAGCGTTCCACTGTTTAGGGTTGTGAGAGGCGGTAAGGATGATGCCACCGCAAGCCTTTTCCCAAACCACCGCCAATTCAGTGGTCGGCGTAGTGGCAAGGCCGATGTTTACGACATCGAAACCCATACCGTTTAGCGTTCCGACAACGATGTCCTTCACCATCTCGCCAGAGAGTCGAGCGTCGCGACCCACAACGATTGTGTTAGAGCTTTTAGTTGTTGATTTTCGGATGAATGTAGCATATGCGGCAGTGAACTTCACAATGTCGAGCGGACTCAGTCCGTCGCCTGCCGGTCCACCGATTGTGCCGCGGATGCCAGAGATTGATTTTATAAGTGACATGATTATAAAGTAATGGTTTGTTAGTTTTTACTTTTGAAATATCTGATATTGTAGAGGTAAGGCACAACGTCGGCAATCTCCGAGTATGGACCCTTGCGGCTCTTTATCAGAAGGTTGATTTCGCTGTCGATGCCAACAAACACCAGCGGCAACACAACTCCGTAGCCGTATTTCGTGTAGTCGTAGTTGGCTTCTTCGTTGGAAAATCTGAACGATGTGCTGCTGTATGACAAGTCGCCGAAGTTGCCCGAAGGAGCATCCTCATATCCGGCACTCCAGCGGTTGATGCTTATGCGTCCGAAGCGGAAATATATCGTTTCGCCCTCCTGAGCCCTGTTGTTTGTGCGGTCGCCCGCCTTCAACACCTGCATGTAAACGTTTCCGTTGTCGTCAATTTGGTAGTAGGGCGCGTCGGCACCCGTCTGAAACACCGTGTCGGCAGGAATCTGCTTCAGCACCTTCTGGTGCGCGAGGAAAGAATTTATGGATTTTTCCTCGTCGTCGAGCAACTCGGAGTAGCTTTTTGAATCCTTGCACGATGCGAGCAGAGCCAATGCAATCGGCAGAGCCATCAGTATGAAGTTTCTTATTTTCATATAGTAACGTTGTTTTCAGTTAAATCTCTCAAAATTTGGTGGAACGTGTCGATAGCACCTCTCAGCGGGCCGTGGTATTCGCCTCCTGCGGCATTGGCGTGTCCTCCGCCGTTGAAGTATTTGGCGCAAAGAGTGTTTACGTGGAAGTCGCCTTCCGACCGCATCGACACTTTTACAAAACCACGCTCCTCGCGGAAGAAAACCGACCATACCACCGTAGGGATGGCAAGCGGCATGTTGGCGAGAGCCTCCGTGTCGCCCACTTGATAGTTGAACTTTCGCAGGTCGCGCTTGTCAAGAATTGTCAGCGAAGCCTTGTGGGACGGGAACAAACGCATTTTTTCGGCTATGGCATAGCAGTTTAGACGCATGCGCGCCTCGCTGCTCGTGCCGAGAGTAAGTTTGTAGATGCGGTCCTTGTCGACGCCGCGTCGCACGAGGTCGGCAACGATTATATACAGCTCTGCGTGGTTGGAGTTGTATGAGAAGTTGCCCGTGTCGGTCATCATTCCCGTATATATGCATGTCGCCACGTCAAGGTCGATCATGTCTGAATAGCCAATGGCTACAAGTATGCGGTAGAGCAGTTCGCAAGTCGACGTCATCTGCGGATATGACAAAATCGGGTTGCATATAGGCTCAGGGTTTATGTGGTGGTCAACCATCAGCTTGTTGCATTTTGCGTTGGCGACTAACTCTCTCATATCAGCAAGGCGCGACAATCCGTTGAAGTCGAGGCAGCAAATGAGGTCGGCAGCGTTGATTGTCTCGGCAGCCAACTCCGGGTCTTTGGCAAACGACACGATGTTGTCATATCCAGGGAGGAAAGCCATGTCTTCCGGCACGTTGTCGGGGGTGACAACGGTTGCCTTCTTTCCAAGTTTGTCAAGTATGAGTTTCAGAGCCAGGTTTGAGCCGGCAGCGTCGCCGTCAGGCGATTTGTGGCAAGTGACCACTACATTTCCGCTATTTTCAAGGGCTTCCTTAAACTGCGTCAGCAGTGTCGGTTCTATAATCTGTTCTAACATTCTTCTGTTTAGTAAATATTGAATTGCAAAGTTATGAAAATAATGCGACAAATATGGATTTCAGGGCATTATTATGCACTTGAAAAAATCCTAATATATATGTCAAAATACTAAAAGCCGGCGTGGTTTCTATTCTATTTTCATGACAAACGGGTAGGCCGGGAGGTCGTCGGAATTGTATAGATTGCCTTCGCAATAATTGCTTTGGCAATAGCGCACCGCCACAGGTTCTGTCACATTGTCGCATGTCACGACCAACTTTCCTCCAGCAACTCTGCCGCTTGCCGGATGGAATATGCCGTCGGCTCCGGCGATTTGCAGGTCGTTGACAGTGTTGCCGTTGCATCGCAGCCCTTTGGCGTAGCTGAATTTCACAACAATGGCATTTCCCTTGCGTTGGCAAGACTTTGCCAAAGGACCCATGTAGGGCACTTTGACGGAGTATTCTTTAGCCAGCACCCAGGCAGCGAGCCGCTTTCCGGCAGTCAGTTTGTCGCGAGGATGCAGGTCGAGGCTGTCGCCACGGTCAATGACCGTAGCCAGCCCGATATCCTTTATTCCGCAGTTTAGCCAGGTGTCCATCTGCGCCATGCGCAATTCCGCCGGTTGAGTGGAGTGGGGCGCCACCATCATGCAGTAGAACGGCATCCGCTGTTGCCACTCGTCGCGCCACGACCGCACCATGTTTGTAAACACCTGCGGATAGTCGGCGGCTCGAAACGCATTCGATTCACCCTGATACCAGATGTTTCCCTTCACCGTGTAGCCGAGTATCGGCGACACCATGCTGTTCCACAACATGCCCGGCACTTTGTGCTCCCAATGTTTCGGTGCCATTTTTTCGAGAGAATATTGCTGGAAGACAGAGGTGTAGAGCGGGTCGTTCTCCATAACGTCGCGCTTTGTCCACGATTCAGCCGGCGAGCCGCCCCATGCACAAGAAATCATACCTACGGGTCGGTGCAGACGGTTGTAAAGGTCGCGCCCCACGACAAATGCAATGGCGGAAAAATCATATACGTTTTCAGCGTTGCACACAATCCAACGGCCGTTGCAGTCGGTGCGTGGTTTGTCGATTGACCGAACTTTGTCGACCTTGAAAAGGTGTATCATCGGATACTCGGCATCTTGTATGTCGGATTCGAAAGTGCTCATACCAGTTTGCCATTCATTTTTTCTGCCCACGGGAAACTCCATGTTGCTCTGTCCGCTACACAGCCACACTTCACCGACCATAACGTTTTTAACTGTAACGGTGTCGGATGCCGAAGCGAATGTCAAAGCCTCGCCGTTGCTGCATCCTGGGGTTGCAATTCTCAATTCCCAATGACCGGAATTGTCGGCGGTGGCTGAATACGTCTTGTCGCTCCAAGTCGTCGTCACATCGATACACTCTCCAGGAGCGGCTGTGCCCCAAAGCTTAGCATTGCAGTGCTGCTGCATCACCATATTGTCAGAAATGATTGCCGGAAGCGAGATTCCGGCATTTGCGCCCAAAGCGCCCAACAGAGTTGCCGCCAACGCCAGCAGTCTGTTCGTTAGGAAATAAAAAGATGTCTTCATAGAACAAAAATAGTGCAAGCTGCGTTAAAAACAAAGTGAAGAAGGCTAATTTTGACTTTTTATAGAAAAGTAGGTGGAAATCGGTGTTTTTTTGTCTAATTTTGCACGAGAAAATAAAGTCAATAACAAATGAACTGCAGGAATTTTATATTGTCTACAATTGTGGCAGCCGCTGGTATGGCACCGGTGTCGGGCCACGCGTTGACGCTGCGCGAATGCTCGCTTGAAGCCACGCCGTCAGCGCCAACAGAAATAGTGTCGGAACGTAGCGGACAAACATATCTCACGCTTTCCGCCGACGGCAAAAACGTGGTGCGTTGCGACTATAAGACAGGACGTCAGGAAGCCGTGGTCATGTCGACGGCCAACCTCAGAGACTGCGACGTCAAGTCGTGGGACGGCTTCATCTTGTCGCCAAATGAGAAACTGATGCTTCTCTACACTGATGTGGAGCCAGTCTACAGGCATTCCTTCAAGGCATCGTATTATGTGTATGACATAGCCCGCAACAACATCAAGAAATTGTCGGAAAACGGTTTGCAGGAAATCCCGTCGTTCTCGCCCGACAGCCGTATGGTGGCATTCGTCAGAGACAACAATATCTATGTTGCAAAGCTTGACTACGGCACGGAGGTGGCTGTGACAAAAGACGGCAAGCGAAATGAGATAATCAACGGAGTTCCCGACTGGGTCTATCAAGAGGAGTTCGGAATGCTGAGCTCGCTCGCGTGGTCGCCCGACAATTCGATTCTGGCATTTCTGAAATGGGACGAGTCGGCGGTCAAGATGTATGACATGCCGCTCTATCGAGGCTCATGCGACGAGAAGCCGGAGTATAAATATTATCCTGGAAGTTTCTCGTATAAATATCCAGTTGCTGGCGAGGTCAACTCGAAAGTCAAGGTAATCAGTTACGACGTAGAGACCCGTGCGTTGAAGGAAATGAATGTGCCGTTGGATTACGATGGATATGTGAATAAAATTGAATTTGGGAAGACTCCGGAACGATTGATGGTCAACACACTTAACCGCAACCAGAATGAAATGAAGCTTTATGCCGTCAATCCACGGTCGGCAATGGCGAAATTGATTTACACCGACAAGTCGACAACATGGATCGACCCAGACTTGACATTGATGACGCGCTATTATGATTCGTTCTTCATTGTGGCGAGCGAGCGCGACGGTTTCCGCCATTTGTATAAGTATTCAAATGCCGGCAGCCTGATGAAGCAAGTGACAAAAGGCGATTGGGAAGTCACCGATTTCTACGGCTACGATCCGGCGACTATGCGCTATTATTATCAGTCGACGCAGACAGGCGCTCTTAACCGTGTGGTGGCTTCGGTCGACGCCAAAGGCGTGTCGACGATATTGTCGCCAAAAGAAGGCACAAGCAGCGCACAGTTTAATGCATCGTTCACTTATTATGTGCAGAATTTCAGCGACGTAAATACTCCAGACACATATAGCCTTTTCACATCGAAAGGCAAGGAGGTGCGCGAGATAGAGGCAAACCGCGAATACGCCGACCGCTTCCGCAATGTGCCAGAAAAGACATTCTTCACGATGACAAGCGCCGGCGAGACGCTCAATGGCTATATGATAAAACCTGCAGGCTTCAACGAGTCGCAGAAATATCCGGTTATCATGTACCAATACAGCGGACCGTGTTCGCAGCTCGTGAAAAACAAATGGAGCATAGATTGGCTCGACTACGCCGCCACACAGGGTTATCTTGTGGTTTGTGTCGACGGTCGAGGCACGGGATTCCGGGGCAAAAAGTTTGCATCGGTGGTCTATAAGAACTTAGGCAAATACGAGACAGAGGACCAGATTGCCGCCGCTCGCTATGTGGCGTCATTACCTTATGTCGACGCATCGAAGATAGGTATCTTCGGATGGAGTTTCGGAGGATATGAGACACTGATGGCGATGACCGCTCCCGGCAATCCGTATGCAGCCGGCATCGCAGTGGCACCGGTGACCGACTGGCGTCTCTATGACTCCGTCTATACTGAAAGATTCATGCTCACACCGCAGCAGAACTCCGTGGGCTACGATGCAAGCTCGACGCTTGGCAGAATCAAGAACCTCAAAGGCAATCTGCTGATTGTGTCGGGCACCGCCGACGACAACGTGCATATCGCAAACACGTTTGAATTTGTTTCGGAGGCAACGTCGCAGAACAAAATCCTTGACATGATGGTTTATCCTAATAAGAACCACTTCATCAACGGATGTGAGACGCGCTTGGCGCTTTATACTAAATTATTGGACTATTTCAATCGGAATCTGAAAAAGTAGATATTGAGCAGAAAACTACATAGCATCTGCAGTTGTTCGATTTCTGAAATCTGGAAGAACTACTCGATTGGGACGATACTCTTGGGCATCGTCCCAATTATTCCATTGCTCGGCGGAAACGGAACATTGCCGTTGACGGCGCTGATATTGGCGTTGCTGCTGTTCTGCTATGTGCGCCATGAACGCTTCAAGTCGTTGCAGCGTTGTGCGGTGTTTCCATATATCGCAGCGCGCATATTGCTTGTCTTTACTGTGTTCATGCTGCTTGTGGTGGCAGTCAGCATCACGTCGAGGCATACTCTCGGCGGTCCGTTGTTGGCAGCAGTGCAGAGCCGGGCGTCGCTCTATGTGTCGCTTTTCAGCTTGATCGTGTTGTGGCTGATGTATCCTCGCATGTGGAGCACCACATTCTGTCGCGAATGCATGCTTAAACGGGGATTGCCACAGGAGCGCAGCGTTCTTGGGCATGTGTATGACAGAGAGAACGGCTATCTGGTGCGCCGGATGCAGGCGTTGTTTAGCACCATTTTCATTCTTACCGTAGCGTTCCGCATAGCGGAGGCATATTGGCAATTTTCCCCGTTTATCGTGAGGATGGTGTATATCTATATCCCGCTTAGCCTTGTGGTAGCAGACGCGGTCTATGTGCGGTCGCGATATTTCGTGTTGGGGAGGATAAGCGCGGAAAAAGAAAGGTCAACAATGCCGTATGGAGGAAAATTCAAGCTTGTGCGGGTGCTGGTCGTCGACGATGGCGGAATGCTGCTGGCGCAAGGAGAGAAAGGCCTTGACACGCCTTACAGCTGCTATGAGCCATACACGGAGCAGTTGTCGGTCGACACGGCAATGCGCCTCGTAGGCAGAGGGGTTAGATTCTGCTACAGCACCGTCGACACGATCAACCACCGCTGCATAGAACATTATCTGTGTTTCGTAGACAAGCGCGTCGATGTGGCGAATGCCGCATGGTTTGACAGGGAAGCCGTGGAACGGAAGTATGGAAACGAATTGGCACGGCTGCTGTGTGCCGAGCTGCATCGCATCTACACCGTGATGCAGACGAGCAAAGTTTATGATTTGAGCGGCAAGAAGCTTGTGGAGCTGGAGGGCTATAAGCCAAAGTTTGCTTTCCGGGAGTTGCGCACCACCGATGTGGATTTCAACGATAGCCGGTGGATGCTATTGTCGAGATTTAATAAGGATTTGACTTTTTTTGCCTTGCGCAGAGCGTGGTATCAGTATGTGGAGGGCTTGATTTAACAAGAAATTGACAAGATGGAATTGATAGCGATTGTAGGACCTACAGCGTCGGGAAAAACCCATAAGGCCGTGGCTTTGGCAAAGCGGATAGGCGGCGAGATTATAAGCGCCGACTCGCGCCAGTTGTACCGAGGCATGGATATCGGAACAGGGAAAGATTTGGAAGAGTATGGCACGGTTCCGTATCATTTGATTGACATCTGTCCTGCCGGATATAAATACAACCTCTATGAGTATCTGCGCGACTGCGACAAGGCGGTTGCAGAAATACGCCAACGGGGCAATCAGCCCATTGTGTGTGGCGGAACGGGTCTTTATGTGGAATCTTATCTGAAAGGTGTGCGCTTGCCTGAGGTGCCTGAAAACAAGGTGTTGCGGGAGCGGTTGGAGGCATACACGCTTGAAGATTTGACGGCGATGCTTGCGGAAATGAAAACCTTGCATAATACCACCGACGTCGACACCAAGAAGCGGGCAATCCGCGCCATCGAGATTCAGCGTTATTACATTGACAATCCCGACATTGCGCAGAAGGCAGAGCCTCATCCCGTTGAAAATGCACTGATTGTGGGGGTAGACATCGACAGAGAGGCGCGCCGCCGCCGCATAACGGAGCGTCTGCATGCCAGGCTGGAAGAGGGAATGGTCGACGAGATACGTCGTCTGCTCGACAGTGGAGTGGCAGCAGATGATTTGACATACTACGGACTTGAATATAAATTTGTCACAGCGTATGTCACCGGGCAGCTGACGTATGACGAGATGGTGAGCCAGCTGGAGATAGCCATCCATCAGTTTGCCAAGAGGCAGATGACGTGGTTCCGCGGCATGGAACGCCGCGGCTTCAAGATAAATTGGCTGCCATACGATATGCCTGACGCGGATTTCGCCGAAGCCGTGGTGGGCATGATGCAGCGTCAGTAACAGTCAACTTTTATCGTGGCGGTCACGGCGCGATGGTCGGACAATTGAACGGGAAGGTCGATTACCCGGCATCCCGCAGCCTTGATGTTGTCGTTGGGCAGCATGAACAGATAGTCGATTTTTCTGTCGGGCACGTCGGCAGGGAATGTCGGCATGGAATCTGAAATGTTGACCATTGCATTGCAGAATTTCTCCGCGCACGGCTCGTTGGGCGTGGCGTTGAAGTCACCGCCTATGATGGCGATGTCGGCGTGGCATGCGGCAATCTTGTCGAGCACAAAATCGGCTTGCAGCGCCCTTGTCTCAACGCTTTTCACGTCAAGGTGAGTGCATGCGAAGGCGACTTCAGGCATACCGTCAACCTCAAACGTTCCGAGCAGCAGTGCCCGTTGTTCTGTCTTCAGCGGATTCGGGAGCATGAACCGTTGCATCGACAAGCAAGGATAGCGTGAAAGGATGGCAATGCCGTAATAGCCGCCGGCAAAATTCAAAGTGCGTCCGAAATATCCGAACATATCGGTTTTCGCCGCCAGTTCGGAGACGATATTGCGCCCGTTCATATTCGGGGCATTGGCGCGTTTTGTCATAACGTCCACTTCCTGCAGCGCTACGAAATCAGGATTTTGGGATTTTATCATCTCCGCAAGGGAGTCGATGGTGGTAAGGCTTCCGGCACGGATGTTGTATGTCATCACAACCAAATCCTTTTCAGCAGCGTCAACTTGTTGAAAAAGCACTGTCAGGCAAGCGACAATGCTTAGTAGAACGATTCTTTTGATGTTCATTGTTTACAGTAGTTTATGTGGTCAGTTGTCTTTTTGTGGCAGAAAATGACACGTCTGCCATTCATGCAGCCAAGATAAGAAAAATATTCCGGATTGGAGTAGAGCGGGCTGATAAACCAAGTGTATATTCCCTCCCATTGTGTTTTGTCGCCGTTTTTAACTGTCGCGTCGCCGATGAGCTTGTGGTATGACTTACTCCACGAGTTGCCGATGAATACAAAATCGTCGGGGGCGACAAGATGCCTGTCGCCGATACCTTTTTCAGTCATATAGGCTGCAGCATGGCATACGTCCGACTTCTCGATGAATTGATGAAACCGCGGCGCTGATTTGCGGGTAAATCTGTCGACCGAATCGACTGGTGTCCAGCGGCTGTATTTGCCGCCGGGCGTAAGAATCTCAGTTTCGCCGACCATCATTGACTGCATGCCGTAATATCGGCTGATTTTAAGGGGATTGACGTTGACGTAGCTGTGCGTGGCGCAGACTTGTATACTGTTGCCGCAGACGCTGTAGCAAACGGTTTCCGTGCAGAACTTCTTGTCGGGTTCCAATGGGTTGAGAAGAGTGTTGACCACGCGTATGGTGACGCACTCCGCATCGCCACGAAAGCCGTCGCCCAGCCGTTCGCCCATCTCGTTATGGATGGATATGCTGTCGGTGCGGGCAGAAGGAGAACCGTCGGGGAGCAGATGGTTTCCGCCCGTCCAGCCGCTGTTTTCGATTAAAAAAGGTCCGATATTGTCGCTTGTCGCCTCATTGACGACAACGGAGTCGACAAGCACACGGCTGAACGTGTATATATGGTTTGCCATGCATCGGCTGAATTCATATCTGATGCTGTGGCAGCCTTCCAGCCGTGACTCTATAGCCAAAAATTCCCCATCCAAAGCCACTTTCATGGCTTTGGCGGGGAAAAATGATATAGCTAAAATTAGTGCAAGAATTGATTTATGCATATTTACTTGACATCAAGGTTCTTGTTTTTTCGGCGGTCGACTATTAATTTCGCCAATTCGTCCATAATCGCTTGATTCTCGGCCGACGGATTCTTTACCATATCTATCAGCGCCTTGCTGCCAGTGTAGTAGGCGATGGATGACGAGGCAAACACATTATGGCGCCGGAAAGCGTCGATATATGCCTTCATGCGGGAATAAGAAGAGTCGTCGGCGTTGAACAGCGCCTTTGAGTCGCACTCAAATTCCATTGCCAAGCCCAGACTCAACGCTTCCTCACAGGCGTCGTCAAGTCGCGAGTCGGGGATAGACTTGTCGAAGAAATGGTTAGGCTGATAGTATGCGAAATCGAAGCCCAATTCTTTCCAACGGTCGTAGCCACGCGCCTTGTAGTATGGAATCCAAATGAATTCAAGACCTTTGGCGTGGACAGCAGGCGCGATGTGCTTCACCAAATCTTTGGTGTGGCAGATGTCTTCATCGACCCAATAAAGTCCCGACAGCTCAATATTCTTGTAGCCGGCGGCGTTGAAGCGAGCCACCAGCTGGTCGATAAACCAGACAGCCGCGGCTGAACGGTCGCCATAGTTGTCGAAAATCAGTTTTCTGCCGCCAAGTTCTCCCCAGTCGGTCTGTCCGGCAATCGGGGTAGGAATTGACAGCACCACTTTATGCTTGAATCCTGGATTTCCGATAGAGTCAATCATGTTGCCGATGCACTTGTCGAGAGCGTCGAGCGACTTTCCCTGTTCAAACAGACGGTCGAGATACCATGTCCATTCCTGCTTTCTTGCGTTTAGCATCCCGTATCGCGGAATGAATGTGTGTCCCATGCCGTCGTCGAAATCAAGGAATAGAAATCCGTCGAAGAGCCATTCGCGGTGACGGTCGGCAAACTGGTGGGTGACGTATGGCAGCAGTTGCTCTTCAGTCCAGTCGATGCGTCGTGCACCGCCTTGATAAATCAGTGCCAGGTCGCGGATCTTGTTCTTAGGATATTCCTGGACAGAGTCGCATTTCATAACGTTTACGGGTTCTACCGGAGCCAGAATATTTTCCACAGTCCATTGCTTTCTTTTGTTGATTTTGAACGAAGAAGCGCAGATGCTTGATTTTGGGTCAGCCGATTTGCGCAGTTGCACGATGTAGGTGCCTTTTGCTGTCGACCATGCTGACGCCGCTTCGTCGAAAGAAGCAATGTCGCGTTCGCTGAACGAAAGTCTTACGGTCTCGCTTTCGCCGGGAGCGAGCAGCTTTGTCTTGGCAAATGCTTTAAGCTCAGATTCCGGTTTCACGGCGATGCTGGCGTCGACAGGCGCTTTGACATAAAGTTGGACAACCTCGCTTCCGGCAACATTGCCCGTGTTCTTGATTGTTGTAGCGATAACGTATTTGTCGCCCGATTTTGAGATTTTAGGCTTGGAATATGAGAATTCCGTATAGCTGAGTCCGAAACCGAAAGGAAACGACACTCCGCGTTTGGCAGTCGAGAAATAGCGGTATCCCACCCAGATGTCCTCCTCATAGTTCGTGAAGTCGAAATTCTTACCCTCTGTTTGTCCTACATAAGGATAATTTTTAGACGAAGGAATGTCGGAATACTTGATAGGGAAAGTCATAGGCAATCTGCCCGATGGACAAACTTTTCCCGAAATCACATCAGCGACGGCGTCGCCGCATTCCTGCCCCGGGAACCAAGCCATAAGGATTCCATCGGCGTTCCATTTCCAAGAGTCGGTTTCCATCATGCCGCAGACATTCATCACGACAATCATTTTTTTGTCTTGCTTGCGGCATGCCGCACCCACTTTGTTGATCATGGACAACTCCTCAGCCGTAAGGTTGAAGTCGTTTTCGATGGATCTGTCGGATGTTTCACCCGAACCGCGTCCCAACACGACCACTGCCACATCGCTTTTCTCCAATTCTTCCGAAATCAGGGCTTCTTTTCCTGTCAAGTCCATCTCAGGAGCGACGGTTCGGTGGTATGATATTTTCTGCCAATCCGGGCAGTCGGGGAATTTGTCGTCGATGGCAGTTCTGAAATCTGCATATTTCTTGTAGATTTCCGCCAATCGTCTGTTGATTGGGTATCCGGCATTTTCCAAGCCCGTGGAAATGTCGGTGATGTAAGGTTTATTGACATTTGAAGAACCGGTGCCGCCGGCGATTGATTTATATGCGGTGACCCCGAAGAGGGCAATTTTTGCTCCCTGTTTCAGTGGGAGAGACTGTTTCTCATTTTTGAGCAACACCATAGCCTCAGTGGCAATTTTCCGTGAAGCCTCGGCATTGTATTCAAGATTCGGTCGGCTTGCCTGCCATCCTTTGGCAGTGATTGATTTTGCAACGATTCCAAGCACGTCTTTCACGCAGGCATCGACAGCCTCCATCGACAGCTTTCCGTTGTTGACAGCCTCGATAATTTCATTCACGATTTCCTCATCGCCCGGCATAATCAGACTGCATCGGGCATTTATAAGGTCGACGGTAGGTCGGCGCACGGTCCAGTCGGTAAGCACCAATCCGTTGTATCCCCACTCGTCGCGCAGCAGACGCTGCATCAATTCCATACTTGTCTGAGTGAACTGTCCGGCAATCTTATTGTAAGAACCCATTACGGTCCACGGATCCGCCTCTTTGACGCAGATTTCAAACCCCTTGAGGTAGATTTCTCTGAGGGCGCGTTGCGTGATTCGGGCATCGTTCACTTTTTTGCCAGTTTGCTGGTTGTTTGCCACAAAATGCTTCAGGCTTGTGCCGATTTCGTTTTTCTGGATTGCGCGAATCAAGTGAGCCGCAAGTTTGCCTGTCAGCATTGGGTCTTCAGAGAAGTACTCAAAATTGCGTCCGCAGAGAGGGTTGCGCATAATGTTGATGCCCGGTGCCAGGACGATGTCGACACCGTAGGCTTTTGCTTCGTCGGCCATGCATTTGCCCTGCAGCGCGGCGGCGTTGACGTCCCAAGTGGCGGCAAGAGCGGTGGTTGAAGGAAAGCACGTGCAGAACGAGCGGCTTCCGTCATCCTGGATGTTGCTTGATGATGAAGACGTCATGGGAAGCCCCTGGCTGTCGTATTCAGTTTTTACGTCGTGCGACGGCACAGGATTTATGCGTACACCCACAGGTCCGTCTGCCAAGTTTATTGATGGAATACCAAGCGCTGGTATTTCGTAAGTCCATCCGGCAGCACCGGGGACAATGTGGCTTAATCCGTCGTTTTTTCCTTCAGAGCCCACGAGCAGTCTTGCCTTCTGTTCCAAAGACATTTTAGCGACGATTGCATTGATGTCGTATCCGGTGAAAATTTCAGCAGCATTGAAAGGGCAGACTGCAAGAGTCAGCAGGACCGCAGAAAGAAATCGTTTTGTCATAGAGTGTTTGTTTTTGATAAAAAAGGGAAAGGCGCATATGAGAACCATAAGAATGCGTCTTTCCCATTGGTTATATAAGAAAGTCTATGTTATTTAACAACAACTTTAGTCGCTTTGTTGCCAACTTTTACGATGTAGAGTCCGGCAGCGCAGTCGATGTCGCCCTTGCCAGTTGCAACAAGAGCACCCGCTGTGTTGTAAACATTTGCAAGAGTCTCGCCTTTAACAACGATTTTGCCCTCAGCACCGAAAACAACCACGTCATTCTCAGCTTCGATGCCTTCAACAGAAGAATCTTCGATTGTAAGCTCATACTTTGCGATGTATGCGTTAGGCACGTACTGATAGATGTAGACAGAATTGTCAGAAGCAGGCTCAACATTCAGGTGGTTTCCGTAGAAAGCGTTGTTTTTGTACAACACGTCGGAACCGTCTTCCTTAGACTCGGCATATTTTGTAGAAACGCGGATGTCCTTGTCGGCATCTTCGTTGGCAGGAGTTGCCTTTACCTGAAGTTTTGCAACAGTGAAACCGTCGGCATTGTTTGAACCGGAAGAATAGACAATGTATTTCTTTCCATTGAGCTGGAAAATCTCAAAACCGGTGCAGCCATTGTGGTTAGGAGTTGTGTAGAAACCAGAAGGCACCCAGTTGCCTTCGTCGTCGAGAGTGAGACGATAGATAGAGTTTCCGTTGCCGGAAGTGGTGTTTGTGAGCTTGACCTCAGGCGACAACATAGACACAGACTCAGTGTCGAATCCATAATTGCTGATGAGGTGGGTCGTGGTGAATGTACCGCCAACTTTCAGAGCCTCGTTAGGAACGAAATTGTAAGAATAAGTGTTGGCAGCATCCTGGGCGCCGTTCTTGATAGGCACCTCGATCATGTTTGGTTGCCACTGTGTTCCCATGTAGAGGATACCGCCCTCGTCTGACAAAACGTTGCCAGAAACGTGTCCCCAGAAGTCAGCGCGGCCGGCAGGAATGCCTGCGATTTCAAAATCTTTGGTTTCGCCTGTCGGAGAGATGATTCTAACGCCCTTGTTCACGTTGTAGTTAGTGTTGAACTCACCAGTGCGGACAATGATGTTGCCAGCATCGTCGCGGGTGATGTTTGTTCCTTTCCCTGAATCGAGTTCACCAACCTTTCCGGTCTGGTCCCAAATCTCGATTTTCTGAGTGTCCTTGTTTTGGAGGTAGAATTTACCGTTTACAGCCACACCCTGGCGGGCAGACGTGTGGAGAGGAGCCACGTCAGTGTTCATCCACAAGCATTTAAGATTGTGGTCCATTGCAGATTTAGCATTGGTCGAAGGTGCAGATACAGCCAAGCTGGCAATTAAAGCTGCTCCAAAGAGTAAATTTGTTTTCATTTCGTTTGTTTTTTAAATAGTTAGAAAATAGTTATTTGATTAGAATCTTTTTGATTTCTCTTTCTGTTGCGATGAGGTATAGCCCAGGAGTCAATCCCGATGTTGGCAGGATGGTCGTTCCTACGTCGCATTTTTCGGTAGCCAGACATACACCCAGACTGTTGAATATGCGCACATCGGAATCGTAAGGCATTGTAATCTCCACGTCGGAGCCGATGCTGCGGATGCTCAATGCGCCTTCCTTGATGGCTGATGCGCCGGCGTTGTCACCCACAACAACAGTCATTGACGCCTTTTCAGAGCCGAAAGCCGCTTCAAGACGATAGTTGCCTGTGGCTTTGAACGAAACCGTATTGTCGGAAATCTCGACTCCATTTCCGGGAGTGCACGACAACCGGTATCCTGCAATGTTGGCGTTGACGAGATAACCGTCGCCGTTGTATCCATAGACGACAGGTCGGAACGAGTCGTTGACGTTAAGTTTCTTCGAGTAGTCGGCAAACGCAATCGATGCGATGTTGCCGTCGGTAGTCTTCGGAGCCGTCAGGAACCAGCCGTTTCTCACTTTCCTCAGGTTTCCGTCGCTTGGGCGGTTCAGAGTGCCGAGCGTTTCCGAATATATGGTCGACGATCCGCCGCCGTCAAAATTCAAGGCGTCGCTGCATCCTGCCATAATCATCATTCCAGCCAGCTCTTTTGATGTCACACCGTCGGAGATTCCGGCGTTGAACTTGTCGCCGTCGACAACCATCAGAATCAATTTCGAACCCGATTTGTCGACACCGATGGCTGTGCGTGGACGACGGTAGGCGAGATGGTCGAGCAGTTTGTCTGTGTCGAGAATCTTGCCGTCCTGCAGAATCATCGGACATCCACCGCTCATTTCCGTGATTTGGTCCACGACTTTGCCGTTGAGCGTGAATGTCGGTGTAATCTCAACGATGTCGCCAATCTGCAGTTTCTGTAGCGGCTCCATATACCACGAAGCATTGGCAGAGAGAACGATGCCACCTGACGGGATAGCCATATTTCCGGCATTTGACTGTGGAAGCCCCGTGATTCGGAATTTGGAAGTGCCATGTGCCGACAGTCCGCCGTCGACAGCTACAGCCGCCACCTCCACACCCGATGATTTAGTGCCTGTCGAGGCACCGTATTTGTCGGTGTAGATGACAAAATCGTTTGACTCGCGCGGAGTGTTTACGCTTTTTGCCGACATTTGTCCTGTTGCGGTCGAAGTCATTCTGAACGTTGTGTAAAACTGTCCGAAATGCAGGCTTTTTCCAGCGTCTGCACCTACGGAATACCAGTCAGTCGTGCTTCGTGCAGTCTTGAATATCTCTGAATCTACCACGGTTGTGCCGATAGGGCCGTTGGCTGAAAACAAGTCAGCGTTTACACCTGCAAAATATTCATTTGCTTTGTCGCCGTTGTTCTCAATCATTTGCGGAATCGTGAGATTTGTCTTCAAATTGTTGTTGCCGCAGATTGTCTTTATCCGGACGATATGGTTTGTGAGGTCGGTGGTAGTGAAAAACACACGTTGCCTGTCTGTCCCGGTCAAGTCCAGTATGGTCAAGACAGTGCCAGGACCCACTTGACAATGCTTCAGCGTGTCGACAGCATATTCCTTGCCCAACACAGTCCATTTTGCGGAAGGTTGGGCAAAGACTGCTGAGATTGAAGATATTAATAGTACAAACGCGATAGATCTCATTGCTACAAGTTTATTCTTTTTCCAGTAATCGGTTCAATTGTCAACGACTTTCCATCGGGCAGAGTCACCGTGTGAGTCACACTGTCGCTGTTGACAACATACATGACGCGCTTTCCTTTAGGACTCTCCCAGATTGCGCCTTTTATGACATGATCCTTGCCGAATGTGTGGACATCGACGATAGGATTGTCGCCCGTAGGAATCACCTCAGCGATGTAGCGCCCGCCGGTAAACACGTCGTGCTGCTTCTTGCGCAGGTTTGTCAGGTTGCGCAGGAACAAAGCCTCATACTCAGCCTTCTCGTTTACCCAAAGCAGGCGAGGGTCGACCCATCCGAGCTGGGAGCCGTAGAGGAAGCATTGCATGTTCTGATAGCGGAATTCGCCTTTTGTCACGTCGGTGTATGGCGAATACGTGTAAGCGCACGTAAGCACCCTGTCGGAATAGATCAGCGGGAACAGCGGAACGATTCGGCAGTCGGGGTTGTGCGGAGTGTTGACAGTCAGCAGAATGTCGAAGCAAGGGATGTAGCATTCGGCATTCTCTTCCGAAAACACGATGTTGTCTTTACGCAGGTGGCTTTCGCGCAATTCAGCCATCATGTCGCGGTAAGAGTTGTACCAGAACTCGCCTCCTCCCGCCGGATGGTTATGGTTGCGGGCATAGCAGGGGTAGGGTGCGGCTGCTGCCACTTGGTCAATGTAGAGACCATTGGTGTGCAGGCGGTCCTGTATGCTGTCGGCCAGTTCAAGAATGATGTTTTTCCAAATTGGCGACGACGGGCAAGTCACGGTGTTAGGAACAATTGAAGTGGGATACACCTCAGTGTAGAGCGCACCGTCAGGGCGTCGGCAAGAGGCATCTTTGCCATTGCGGGCAGCATAGCTCTCCGTTCCGGGGTCCCAAAGGCGTCCGTTGATGTAAGGAAGCACCTGGCATCCGCGGTTTCTCACTTGCCGTACTATAGGCTCGAATTTCGGGTTTGCCGGGAAATAGTCGGGATAGTGGGAGTCGTAGCTGTGGTGGTGCCAGAAGTACCAATGAAAGCAGATGCTGCCGCCGAAATAGTCGATAGCCTTGTTGACAGCGACCACCGTTGTGTCGCCAAGATATTTGGCGCGCATCCACAGATCTTTCTTCTCCAGCCATTCGGGGATGTTGCGTTCCTTCAACGTTTTGCTGCCCCATGGCGTCGAGAGTGCGAACGGGCGGTACCATTTAACGGCAGCCTCGCTCCATCCGCCGGCGGTTGTTCCAGTAACCGTGGTCCAAGGCACATTGAATCTATGAGATGCCTTGTCGGTCCATCCGTATGATGCTGCCACCTCTGTGCGGAAGCTGACGGCACCGTCTTTTTCGCGGATGCGCATCATCTTTCCGCAGGCGTTGCGGTCTTCGGGCGAGAAGTAGAACGTACCCTTCTTAGAGTCGAGCATGATCATCTGCATCGACGCGTTCCATGAAGGATAGTTGGCTTCGTAGTCGCCGTTCTCTTTCAGAGCATATTCATTTCCCCATCCGCCGGGTGTGATCACCTTGCCCTCTACAGGGGAGTCGATGGCGATGTTTGGGAATACGAAATTGGTTATAGTCCAATTGTCAGGCACGTTAGCCGACAGATTCCAACGCAGAAGATCGGCATTGTCGTCGAGCGACACGCGCATCTCCACGGGGTAGTTGTTACCGTCGTATTTGAGGCGTGTGTGCCACGAGAATACAATAGCTTTCGACGTGTCGCAGTCTTCCTCCCTCCAGCCGTGGTAAACGGCATAGCGGGGCTCGATGGTAGGCGTTTCTCCCTGTTCGCCAAGATATGTCAGGCTCCATGGCTGTCTGTTGTCGCCTGGCTTTGCCATTTCCGTTCCTGCGAATTTCATTGAAACGATGTCGAAAGAGCCGTTGTCGGCAAATTCCATAGCGACATGTTCGTTGGCGATGCGTACTGTTCCGTTGCCTTTGGTCACAGAAGTTTTGGCAATGGCTGGCAGAGCAGACAGGGAAGATGCTATGATTGCTGATATGACAAGTTTGTATGTCATTGTAGTATTCTGTAGTTTCTGTTAATAGTCAGGGTTGGTAAGATTCGGGTCGCGGTCGGTCTCGAGGCGAGGAATTGGCCACCAAGTGAATCGTGGAGCCCAGAATCTGTTCTTGTCGCGCACGCGGAGTTTCTCCTTGTAGGCTTCATACGACGGAATGTCGTTGAGGTCGTGGCGGTCGGAAGTCTTGAAGCTTGGAATGTCGGTGGCCGACAAGCCCTCGTAGCGGATTTCAGGCAATGGCTGTCCGTAGGATGGATGCTCGTTGAGCAGGTCGCCGATGCCCCAGCGGCGCACGTCGACAAACAGCAGTCCTTCAAGTACGAATTCCACTTTGCGCTCGCGGCGCACCAACTGTCTCATTTTGTTGACATTTCCTATTCTGTCGGCTGAAACTTCCGGCATTCCGGCGCGTTTGCGTATCTCGTTGATGGCATTGTAGACCGATTCGTCCAATTCTCCGAGTTCAATCTTCGCTTCGGCGTAGTTGAGCAAAATCTCGGCATAGCGCATTAGGATGAGGTTTGACGAAGAGCTCATCAGCTGTTCTGTTGTCTCGTTTGCATATTTGCGCCACACATATCCCACACCGTTGTTTACGAGCGACGGGCTTGTTCCTGTCACATCGACGTTGTTGGCTGTATACCATTTGTTGCGGCGTGGGTAGAAGCTCGTTTTCGAATCGTAGATGTTGATAACGCATTTCAGCGGATTGTTGCCGTCGGTGTTGGTGTAATATACCGTATCCATGTGTCCTGCAAGAGTCGCATTGAACCGAGGGTCGCGGTTCTTGGTCGGGTGCTTAGGATCGTAGAGTGGCGACTCGTCGATGCGTTTACCGTCGATACATTCATAGGTGTCGGCGATAATGCTGCTCGGAAAACGCACAGAAGAGCCATAGTTGCGTGAAGAATGGCCATAGCCCACAGTGTGCAGTTTCTTTGATCCGGAAGTGGAGTACATCAGCTCCCAAAGGCATTCGTCTCTCACGTCGCTTTTAGCCTGTCCTGTAAGGTTGAACAAATCGTCGAATTTCTTTGCAAGATGACGTTTGCCAATCACTTTCGACGCAGCGTCGGCAGCTTGACGGAAATAATCCTGTCCTTTGCCGTCTACGTTGAAGCTCCCGGCAAACAGGCAGATGCGTGAAATCAGACCGTATGCCACAGACTTGTCGACGCGTCCGCGCTCGGCGGCAGTCCATGGCAGACTGTTGGCTGCGTCGTTGAGGTCTTTTGTCAGGAAGTCGATGATTTTACCTTTCGGAGTGCGTCCTTCTTTATACTGCTCGATGGTCACGGGCGCGGTGAAGAAAGGCACATCGCCATAGGCTGAAATCAGATTATAGTAGGCATAGGCGCGGAGCACGCGTGCTTCGGCATAATATTGCTTTGCCTTGTCCGACATAGTTTCGATTGACGATTCAGCACCTGAAATCACAGAGTTGGCGCGTGCGATTATGCCGTATTCTCCAGACCAGAATGCTTGGATTTTGACATTGTCGGGGTTTAACGCTCCGCCTGCACCGATGCTCTTGTTTTCGTCCTGCTCAAGTCCGTAGGCTGTGTAGTGGTCGAGCACGATGCATGCCGGGACAGACCAGTTCATGTCGAAATAGAGCTTCTGATAGGTGCCGGTCACGCCTTCTTTCAATCCTGCCTCCGACTTGTAGAAACCGACGTTGTCGTAGGCTGGATTATCTTTGTCGAGGAAGTCGGAGCATCCAACGACTGCTATGGCAGCAGATGCAAGAATATATTTTGATAAAGTCTTAATCATTGTTTTTTTGATGTTTAGAATTCAACATTTAAGCCAAACACGAATGTCTTGTTGAGAGGGTATAGGCTCGCTCCCGAGCTTACGCTGTTCTCTGGGTCGAAACCTTCGTAGAAGTTGTCTTTTATAGTAAACAAGTTCTGCGCGCTCGCATATACTCTCAGCTTTGAGATGTGTGCAGCCTTTGTGATAGAAGAAGGCAGAGTGTAGCCGAGAACGATGTTCTTGAGTCTGCAATATGCTCCGCTCTTTACCCAGAAAGAGGAAATCATATTGTTGGGGTTTGTCGCGTTCGGATCCTCGAGCAGACGCGGGAATTTGGCGTCGGGGTTTTCGGGAGTCCAATAGTCAAACTGATATTTGTAGATGGTGTAGTTTCCACACAACGCTCTTGCGCCGGCGCCGGAGTAGTATACGTCCTTTTTGCCTACGCCCTGGAAGAAGGCTGAGAAGTCGATTCCTTTCCATTGCAAACCGAGAGTCAGACCGAACTCGTAGCGAGGAGTCGGGTTGCCGATGATTGTACGGTCGTGGCTGTCGATTTTGCCGTCAGGCACACCGTCAGGACCGGAGATGTCTTTATATTTAATGTCGCCTGGAGCCACGTTGGCTTTGTTGCCGCCATACACAGGCGATGCGTCAATCTCTTCGCGCGACGAGAAGTATCCGTCGGCTACATATCCGTACCACGAACCGTAAGGCTTGCCCTCGGTGGTCAGTGTGGTTCCGCTTTTATATTCTTTGCCGTAAAGGTTGATCACTTTGTTTTTTACATCAGAGATGTTTCCCTTTATGTAGTAGTCAACATTGCCAATTCTGTCTTGCCATGCGATTGAGAATTCCCAACCGTTGTTTCTCATCGAACCGGCGTTCTCCCAAGGAGAGGTCATTCCTACAAACAGAGGCACGGGGAATTGCTGCAGCATTTCGTCGATGTTGCGCACGTAATAGTCGAAACTACCGCTCAATCTGTTTTTCAGAAAAGCGTAGTCGACGCCGATGTCGAACTGGTGTGATTTCTCCCAAGTGATGTCAGGGTTTGCAAGCTGAGTCTGTGCCACGCCCGGAGAAAACTCTTTGTCAAACCAGTATCCATAGCCTGTCGCGCTTCCGATGGATGCCGAATAAGGGTAGTAGCTGCTTATTGCCTGGTTGCCCAACAGACCGTATGATGCTCTCAGCTTGAAGTTGTCCATGACGTTTTTGGCTGATTCCCAGAACGGCTCCTGAGAAATTCTCCATCCGGCAGAAACAGAAGGGAAGAAACCCCATCGGTTGTTGCCGATGAATCGCGACGTTCCGTCGTAGCGTCCGTTGACCTCAAACAGGTATCTGTCGTCGAAAGAATAGTTTACTCTGAACAGGAATGAGAGCATCGCCCATGCGTGGCGTGCGCTTGAGTTTGTCATTGTCGCGGCATCGCCGTTATTGAGGTCTTGGTAGCCGTCGTAATAATAATTCTTTCGTCCGGCAATCAGGTATGAGTAGTTGAGCTCTTCCGACTGGAAGCCCATCAGGAGTTTAAGATAGTTCTTGCCGAAAGTGTTTTCGTATGTTCCAATCAGGTCGTATTGCTTGCGCACTTGCTTTGTGCGTTGGTCCGACATCGATGATCCTGTTGTCGGGAACGAGCCTTTGAAAGCTCCGTTCTCGTATGTGTCGTAAGGCTTTACGAATGCGTTTGTCTCGCCATCGTTGCGCTTCCAGGTGTATGCTCCGTAGATTGAAAGACCTTTCAGCGGAGTGATTGTCAGCGATGTCTTGATGATATATTCAGGAGCAGTGCTGTTTGATGTGCATCCTGTTCTGACCATTGCTATAGGGTTTGTGCCGTTGATGCCGTATCCGTATGTTCCATCGGCGTTGATTCCCGACATAATAGGTGTCATTGTCAACGCTTTACCGATGATATTGGCAGGGGAGTCCATAACGGGCGATGTGGCATTGGCTTGGCGCACGCTGGCGTCGATTCCCAATTTCACCCATTTGTTGATTTTCATGTCTGAGTTTAAGCGCAATGATGTGCGTGAGAACTTGTTGTTGTCAATCAAACCGTCTTGTGAGTAGTATCCGGCAGAGGCGAAAACTTTAATGAATTCGCTGCCGCCGCTCACGCCCACGGAGTAGTTTTGCACAATAGCCGAGCTCTTTATCACTTCGTTGCGCCAGTCGGTGTCGTAATAGTTGATTTGGTCAACGCCACCATTTTTGTAAATATCTATTACGTTTGTGTAAAGGGGTTGTTGCAAGGCGTTTTGACGGGCAATGTCGACAGCCTGCATATATTCGATGGCAGTTGCCGGCTCTGGCAGGGTGGTGGGAGTGTTCATTCCTACGTAGCCGTTGAAAGTAACTGTCGGTTTGCCTTCGTAGCCGCGTTTTGTAGTAATCAGGATTACACCGTTTGACGCGCGCGAACCGTAGATTGATGCAGAGGCGGCGTCTTTAAGAACTGATATCGTCTCGATGCTGTTGAGGTCTATTCGGTTGAAGTCGCCCTCCACGCCGTCGATAAGAATGAGCGGTGATGTGGATGAGTTGAGCGATCCCAGTCCTCTGAGTTTCAGAGAGGCCTGGTCGTTGCCAGGCTGTCCGGAGCTCTGCACTGCTGTAAGTCCCGGCACGATGCCCTGGAGGGCAGAAGAGCCGTTGGAGACGTTGGCTCTGAGGATGTCCTTGCTGTTGATGCTCTGTACGGCACCGGTAAGGTTTATTTTCTTCTGTGTGCCGTATCCCACAACGACCACATCGTCAAGGGCAGTTGCCGTCTGACGCATGACAATATCCTTTTGTGTTGCCTTCTTTGCATCGATTGTTATCGTCTCAGAACCTACAAACGTGAATTTCAATTTGGTCGGAGAGTTCAATTCAATTGAATATCTGCCGTCTGCGTCTGTAACGCCGAGCGTGTTGCCGTCCTTGTTTGTGACGGCGACTCCGATCATCGGCTCTCCGCTTTCATCAACGACTCTGCCTTGCACCGTGAATGCTTGGGCAAGCGCCGTTTGCGACATGGCGAGAAATGCAAGAATCATGGAGGCGTTTAAAAATCTTTTCAGCTTCATTATTCGTTTTTTTATCTTGGTTTGTTTATGTTTTAATCAGTATTCTCTGAGAGGAATGGCTTGCTTATTGGTTGTCGAAAGCTCTGATTCGGGCATTGGCGCATGCGCCTATCAGTCCTACCTGGTCGCCAAGTTGTGAAAGCACGATTTTTGTGTCTTCGTTGACAAGGTTCAGGGAGTAGCGTCTCACCAATGTTTTTATCGGTTGGAGGATGTAGTCGCCTGTCATTGAGAGGTTTCCTCCGATAACCACTTTCTCCGGGTTGAAAATGTTGATCAGCCCGGCGAGCCATCTGCCGAGCACCTGTCCGATGCCTTCTACAAGCTCGATGCACAGGAGGTCTTCTCGGTTGACGGCGTTTATGATGTCGTTGAGCGACACGTCGCCCTCCGATTTGAATTTCTTTGCAAGGATTGAGTTCTCGCCCGCTTTCAGACGCTCTATCAGTTTGCGGTGCAGGGCGTTGCCTGAGGCTTCGGTCTCAAGACAGCCTTTCTTTCCGCAGTGGCACATAATTTCGTTGTTGAACGTGACCATGTGTCCCAACTCTCCGGCGAATCCCGACTTTCCACGGTAGATTTTACCGTCGAGAATCATTCCGATGCCGAGTCCCCATCCGATGTTGACAAAGATTACGTTTTTTTCGTTTGAGCAGTTCCCGAATGTGTATTCTCCGAGAGTCATTGCTCTGGTGTCGTTCTCGATGCACGACTTGATTCCGATTTTCCGTGTCAGGACATCGGCGAGCGACTGCTCCTCAAAGTTGAAACGGCTGTAGCTGTAGCCTGATTTTGGATTTACGCGTCCGGAGATGTTCAGGTTTATGTTGATGATGTTGCTTTTGTCAACATCGAGAGTGTCGATAAAATGTTTTATGATTTCGCAAAGACAGTCAAGCCCGGCAGGGGTGTTCTCGAAGTTGTAGGGAATGCCGGTCTGTTTCTCGACCATGTCGCCGCAGAAGTCGATAAGCCCTATGCTTACGGACTCGTTGCAGATGTCTACTCCTGCGAAATAGCATGAATCAGGGTTCAATCCGTAGAGCACGGGATGGCGTCCGCCGTTTGTCTCCAGCTTGCCGCGCTCCTCGATGATGCCCATTCCGACAAATTCTTCCACGAGTTTCGTGATTGTCGGGATGCTCAATCCGAGCGATTTCGCCAAGTCGGGCAGCGTGTAGTAGCCGTTTTTCATAAAAAATGAAATGACGCGCTTCTTCACCGCAGCGTTTTTGGTGCCTTTTCCTATTTCGTGTATTAGGGTAGAAATCATTCTTTATATTAATAATGTATTATGTCAATCGTTGCTTTTTCTTGCGACAAAGTAAATTGAAAAATTCGGCATAACCAAATTTTTTAATTAAAAATATTAGGGTTAATAAATTTTTTTCGAAATTCTTTGGGGAGATAATAAAAATATTTACCTTTGTGGAACCCAAAAAACAAATGCACTAACAAAAATGCTTGATAGAAGAACCTTTATAAAAAGTTTGGCGGCATTGGGCGTTGCTGGTGTGATGCCTCAAAGCTTGAAGGCTGGCGTAGGTCTTGGCGACGAGGCCATGCCGCTGCTTGCTGTGAATAACAATGCGCTTAGAATCACCGGCACTTTCCTGGACGAGATTTCGCACGACATCCCGCACCAGAACTGGGGCGAGAAGGAGTGGGACGCGGATTTCCGCTATATGAAGGCGATAGGAATCGACACCGTTATAATGATTCGTTGCGGATACAGAAAGTTTATCACATATCCTTCGGCATATCTGGTGGGAAAAGGGTGCTATGCGCCTTCGGTCGACTTGCTTGACTTGTTTCTGCGTTTGTCTGACCGTTATGGGATGAAGTTCTATTTCGGACTGTATGACTCGGGTGTTTACTGGGACACCGGCGACATGACAATGGAGATGGAGCATAACCGGTTTGTTGTCGACGAGGTGTGGAATAAGTATGGGTCAAAGCATAAGAGTTTCGGCGGATGGTATGTCAGCACCGAGATTTCAAGAAAGACAAAAGGCGCTGTCTCGGCGTTCCATACGCTGGGCAAGCAGTGCAAGGATGTTTCGGGCGGTTTGCCAACGTTTATCTCTCCGTGGATTGACGGCAAAAAGGCTGTCATGGCGTCGTCGTCGACCATCACAAAGGAGAATGCCGTTACGATTGCCGAGCACGAACGCGAGTGGGATGAGATATTCTCCGGAATCCACGATGTGATTGACGCATGTGCCTTTCAGGACGGGCATATCGACTACGATGAACTTGACGCATTTTTTGAGGTCAACAAGAAGCTTGCCGATCGTTACGGCATAAAGTGCTGGACAAACGCAGAGACCTTCGACCGCGACATGCCGATAAAGTTTCTTCCGATAAAGTTTGACAAGTTGCGTATGAAGCTTGAGGCGGCGAAGCGTGCCGGATACGACAAGGCTATAACGTTTGAGTTCTCTCATTTTATGAGTCCTCAGTCGGCATATCTTCAGGCTGGGCATCTGTATGACCGGTATAAAGAGTATTTTGGCATAGAATAAACCATTAAACAATGTATTATGATTGTAGGAAAGGTAAATATGAGGTATGTCGCGTTTGTCGCCGTGGTGGCGGCAGTGGGCGGCTTCCTTTTTGGCTATGACACGGCAGTCATATCTGGGACGATAGACACCGTCGCGGGCCAGTTCTCGTTGGACGCGCTCCAGAAAGGCTGGTATGTGGGCTGTGCTCTGGTGGGCAGCATCTTTGGCGTGTCGGTGGCTGGAATGCTTGGCGACAGCATCGGAAGAAAGCGTTCGATGATACTGTCGGCGGTGCTGTTCACGGTGTCGGCGTTTGGCTGCGCTGTCTCGGCGACGTTCGCGGAGTTGGTCGCATATCGCATAGTCGGCGGTGTTGGCATAGGCATAGTTTCTGTGATTTCACCGTTGTATATCTCGGAAATGTCGGTGCCGAAGCATCGCGGACGGCTTGTGTCGCTGTATCAGTTGGCGATAACGGTTGGATTTTTAGGCGCTTATATGGCAAACTATGCTTTGCTGCAGTTTGAGCATACTGCATTGCTGTCTGGCAGCTCGTTTGTGGTCAAGGTTTTCGGATCGGAATCGTGGAGAGGAATGCTCGGCTTGGAGACATTGCCGGCTGTCGTGTTTCTTCTGATAATCTTTTTCATTCCGGAATCGCCTCGTTGGCTGATGCTTAAGCGTCGTGAGGACGAGGCTATGGCGGTTGTCGGGCGTATATATGAGAACAGGACTGATGTGGAAACAGAGCTTTCCGGCATACGCGCGTCTGTCGGCGAGGAAAAGCGCACCGAATGGCGCGAATTGTCGCAGAAGAGTGTGCGCAAGATGGTTATTGTTGGTGTCGCCATAGCGATTCTCGGACAGTTTATGGGAGTCAATGCCGTGCTTTACTATGGCCCGTCGATTTTCAGCGACAGCGGTCTGTCGAGCGGCGACTCCTTGTTCTACCAAGTGCTTGTCGGTTCGGTCAATATGCTGACAACGATTCTGGCATTGCTGATTATTGACAAAGTGGGACGCAAGAAACTGGTCTACTACGGTGTAGGCGGTATGATAGTGTCGCTGTTGCTCATAGCTGCATATTTCGCGTGCGGACAGACGCTCGGCATCTCGCCTGTGGCTTTGTTGACGGTTTTCCTGGCATATATTTTCTGCTGCGCCATATCGATATGTGTCGTGGTGTGGGTGCTGCTCTCGGAGATGTATCCCACGAAGGTCAGAGGACTTGCAATGTCGATTGCCGGACTGTCGTTGTGGGTGGGCACCTATCTGATAGGACAGCTGACACCGTGGATGCTCTCCACGCTTGCGCCTACAGGCACATTCCTGCTGTTTGCAGTGATGTGTGTGCCTTACATATTGATAGTGTGGCGGTTGGTGCCTGAGACCAAGGGCTTGAGTCTGGAGGAGATAGAGAAAATAACGAAATAGAAAATCAATAAATATATTATAATATGAAAGAAAAAATACAGAATCTTGCGCAGCAATATAAGTCGGAACTCCTCGACAATGTGTTGCCGTTTTGGCTTGACAAATCGCAAGACAAGGAATATGGAGGATACTTTACGTGTCTTGACCGCTATGGAAAAGTCTTCGACACAGATAAGTTTGTATGGCTTCAGGGCCGTCAGGTGTGGCTGTTCTCAATGCTATACAATAAATTGGAGAAGCGTCAGGAGTGGCTCGACTGTGCGGTGCATGGTGGAGAGTTTCTAAAGAAATATGGTCACGACGGGAGTTTCAACTGGTATTTCTCGCTCGACAGGGCGGGCAATCCGCTGGTTGATCCATATAATATCTTTTCGTATACATTCGCAACGATAGCGTTTGGGCAGCTGGGGCTTGCCACAGGCAATGATGAGTATAACGACATTGCCCGCCGCACGTTCGACATCATTCTGAAGAAGAAAGACAACCCGAAAGGCAAGTGGAGCAAGCTGCATCCCGGAACGCGCGACTTGAAAAATTTCGCGTTGCCGATGATTCTGTGCAATCTCGCATTGGAAATCGAACATTTGATAGAGCCTGAATATCTTGACCGCACAATCGACACCTGCCTGCACGAGGTGCTTGACGTGTTCTATCGTCCGGAGTTGGGGCTCGTCGTGGAGAATATGACAGTCGACAATCAGCTGAGCGACTCGTTTGACGGCCGTCTCGTGAATCCCGGCCATGGCATTGAGGCGATGTGGTTCTGCATGGACCTCGGCAAGCGTCTTGGCCGCAAGGATATTGTGGACAAGGCGGTCGACATAACGTTGAATATGCTCAACTATGGATGGGACAAGGAGTACGGAGGTATCTTCTATTTTATGGACCGCAAGGGCTGTCCGCCGCAGGAGTTGGAATGGGACCAGAAGCTGTGGTGGGTGCATATTGAAACGTTGATTTCGCTGCTTAAAGGCTATAGCCTTACCGGGAACGAGGAGTGCTGGAAATGGTTTGAGAAGGTGCACGAGTATACATGGGCGCATTTCAAGGACAAGGAGGCTCCGGAATGGTTCGGCTATCTCAATCGCCGTGGCGAGGTTCTGTTGCCTTTGAAAGGCGGCAAGTGGAAGGGCTGTTTCCATGTGCCGAGAGGATTGTATCAGTGCTGGCAAACGTTGGAGGATATCTCCCGCAAGGAAAAGTAGTGTTTCTTCATTATAAGACGAAGGGAATGTGTGGAATGTGATATTCCGGCATTCTCTTCTTTTTTTTGTGGCTCGGCGTTGGCACAGGTTAAAAATCAGGTTTCGCTGCTGACCCTGAATCGTGGAATGTGAGGAAATAAAAAAAGGATGAAATCCATTGGATTCCATCCTTCAAAGTAGCGCCTACGGGAATCGAACCCGTGTTTCAGGCGTGAGAGGCCCGCGTCCTAACCGCTAGACGAAAGCGCCGTTAAAAATTTTGTGTCCGGAATGAGACTCGAACTCACACGATCTAATGATCACTACCCCCTCAAAGTAGCGCGTCTACCAATTCCGCCATCCGGACAAGTGAGCGAAAAACGGGACTCGAACCCGCGACCCCGACCTTGGCAAGGTCGTGCTCTACCAACTGAGCTATTTTCGCAGTCGCTGTTGTTTCGCTTTTGCGAGTGCAAAGATAGAACAGATTTTTTATTCCCGCAAATTTTTCGGTAAAAAAATTAGAAAAAAATCACCGGAATCCTTTTGTTGACGGGCGTTTTGAGGGATAAAAAGCGGAGGAACAAACTGTTATAAATTTGCTCCTCCGCTTTGAAATTTTTCTGCCGATTAGTAGTTTCTTGCGAAGATTACTCGGCGCTCAGAAGGCTTGCCTGTGAAAATGCAGGTGCCGGGTGTTGTGTCGCCGTCCAAAGGAATGCATCGGATTGTGGCTTTTGTCTCTTCTTTTACGCGCTCTTCTGTTTCGGTCGTGCCGTCCCAGTGTGCGAGAACGAAGCCTCCCTTTTCGATAAGCTCTTTGAACTCGTCGTAAGAGTTCGCCTCGAAGATGTGGGAGTCGCGGAAGTTGCGAGCCTTGGTGTAGATGTTGTTTTGGATATCTTCAAGAAGGTTTGCAACGTAGTCGACGATTCCGTCGAGCGAAACGGTCTCTTTCCCGAGTGTGTCGCGGCGCATGACTTCTGCCGTGTTTTCCTCCAAGTCCTTCGGTCCGATGACGAGGCGCACAGGCACACCCTTCAGCTCGTAGTCGGCGAATTTGAATCCCGGGCGTTTGTTGTCGGCGTCGTCGTATTTCACGCTGATGCCTTTTGCCTTCAAGCCTTCCACGATGCCTGCCACTTTTTCAGAGACCATGGCGAGTTGTTCCTGCTTTCTGTAAATAGGTACAATCACCACTTGTATAGGAGCCAGATGTGGTGGCAATACAAGGCCGTTGTCGTCGGAGTGGGTCATGATCAGAGCGCCCATGAGTCGTGTCGATACGCCCCATGACGTTGCCCAAACGTAGTCGAGTTTGTTTTCCTTGTTGATGAACTTCACATCGAAAGCCTTTGCAAAGTTCTGTCCGAGGAAGTGCGACGTGCCCGATTGCAGAGCTTTTCCGTCCTGCATCATTGCCTCGATGGTAAATGTCTCGAGAGCTCCTGCGAAACGCTCATGTGCTGTCTTCACGCCTTTGATCACAGGCACGGCCATATATTTTTCAGCGAAGTCGGCATATACGCCGAGCATTTTCTTAGCCTCCACGAGGGCCTCTTCCTTAGTGGCGTGTGCGGTGTGTCCTTCCTGCCATAGGAATTCGGCGGTGCGCAGGAACATGCGTGTGCGCATTTCCCAGCGGAACACGTTTGCCCATTGGTTGCAAAGGATAGGGAGGTCGCGATATGAGTGTATCCAGTTTTTATAAGTGTTCCAAATGATGGTTTCCGAGGTTGGTCGGATGATGAGTTCTTCCTCGAGTTTGGCTGCGGGGTCGACAACCACACCGCTGCCGTCTTCTGCGTTTTTAAGACGGTAGTGTGTCACTACGGCGCATTCCTTTGCGAATCCCTCCACGTGTTCTGCCTCGCGGCTGAGGAATGATTTCGGGATTAGAAGAGGGAAATATGCGTTGACGTGTCCGGTTTCTTTGAACATATCGTCGAGAGTGCGTTGCATTTTCTCCCAGATGGCATAGCCATAGGGTTTGATAACCATGCATCCTCTGACTGCCGACTGCTCGGCGAGGTCTGCTTTAACGACCAGGTCGTTGTACCATTGCGAATAGTTCTCGCTGCGTTTTGTAAGTTGTTTTAGCTCTATTGCCATTTTCTTAAAAATATTTTGTCACAAAAATACGGTATTTTTCTGAATGTTACGGAATGTTGTGCTAAAAAACTGTGCAAACGCGACTTCCCCAGGGCGATGATTGCGCGATATTGCGATTTTTCACAAATAACGTCCGGCGAGTTGGACAAAATTGGTATATTTGTATTGGCTGATTCTTGCGTTGCCGTGTTTGTTGCGGCTTGGCGCGGGGTAGCATGATATAATTGCACGATAATGAGATTTGGTGTTGGCAGGAAAACGTTGATGGTTGTGGCCGGAATTGTGTGGACAGTTGCCGGCGTCAACATTCTGCGTATCGGGATAGACTGCTGGGCGCAGGTGTCGGGCGGGTTTGTGCTGATGTTGCTGGGGGCGGTTGCGGTGTTCGCGGCGTTCCACTATATGGTTTTCAGCAGGATGTTTCATAAGCACCAGCGTAGGATTTCGCAAAAAGGCGACTCCAATTGTCTGATGGGCTTTTTCGACGCTCGTGGTTGGATTATTATGGCGTTTATGATAACGTTGGGTGTGTCGATAAGGCGTTATGAGTTGATGCCGCTGTGGTTTATCGCTCCTTTTTATACTGGGCTGTCGTCTGCATTGGTGCTGACGGGCATCCGTTTTTTGTTCAGCAGCAAGTTTTGGAACAGAAAAAGTGTGGGGTGAATTGCTGTCGTGTCCGGCTTTTCAGCCGTGTGTGTGGTGTATGGCGAAAGCGACGATGAAAAAACTTCAGTGTGTAATATGATGTGGAACAAGCGGTTATGATAAATGAGAACGGAATGTGTGAAAAAAGATGCCTGAAAATTTGGAGGTGGATGAAAAAGTTGCTACCTTTGCACACGTAAACGAAACATCGCGGGATGGAGCAGAGGTAGCTCGTTGGGCTCATAACCCAAAGGTCGTAGGTTCGAATCCTGCTCCCGCCACTAAGAGAGGCTCACCATTTGGTGGGTCTCTCATCTTTTATATGCTCGACATAGGCATGTGCGCCGACTCATCCGTAGTGGCGTACCTCCGGCACGCAGGCTGCTGGGGCATATCGAGTCCTAGCGCGCTCTGCTGTGCTCGCGCATCGGCTACGTTGGCAGGCATGCGCTCCGATAGTTTGGATGCGCCCTGTGCGATTCCGCGCCAAACAGGTGTGTGCTGCCGTCACGCATGCCGCGCCGTTTCCCGGCTTATATGCCGCTTTGTCGCGATGTGGAAGTTTTTCCGTCGGCGCATACGCAAACAGGGCGGAGTCAGCTGCTTTTGCAGCTCTCCGCCCTGTGTTGGGGTTTAAGTTGGCGTTGTCTTATTTCGCCTTTGCTTCCACGTCGGGAGCAATGAGTTTGTAGCCCTTTCCGTGGATGTTGATGATTTCGATTGAAGGATCGTCCTTCAGGTGCTTGCGCAGTTTGGTGATGTATACGTCCATGCTGCGGGCGTTGAAGTAGTTGTCGTCAATCCAGATTGTCTTCAGGGCGAAGTTGCGCTCGAGGATTTCGTTTACGTGAGCGCAGAGCAGGCTCAGCAGTTCCGACTCCTTGGTCGTGAGTTTTGTGATTTTATCCTCGATCATCAACACTTGTTTCTGAGTGTCGAAAGTGAACTTGCCGATTTTGTACATCGTGATTTCCTTGCCTTTCTTGCCTTTCACGCGGCGCAGGATAGCCTCGATTCTAAACACGAGCTCTTCCATGCTGAACGGCTTTGTGATATAGTCGTCGGCACCGATTTTGAAGCCTTCGAGGATGTCCTCCTTCAGTGATTTTGCCGTAAGGAAAATGATAGGCACTTCGCTGTTTACGGTTCTTACTTCCTGTGCGAGAGTGAAGCCGTCTTTCTTAGGCATCATCACGTCGAACACGCACAAGTCATACTTACCCTTCAAGAAAGCCTTGTAGCCGGCTTCACCGTCGGGAAACAAATCGGCGTTGTAGCCTTTCGCTTGAAGATACTCTCTCAGCAGCATGCCGAGGTTTTCGTCATCTTCACATAACAAAATACGCAATCTTTCTTCCATGATTATTCATTTATTAATGGTAATGTAATTATAAATTTCGATCCCTTGTTGAATTCGCTCTCCACGCGGATTTCGCCTTTCAGCTCGGTCACCATCTTGTGCACGTATGCCAGTCCGAGGCCGAATCCTTTCACGTCGTGGCGGTTGCCGGTCGACACGCGGTAGAACTTTTCGAACACCTTTTTCAAGTCGTCGCGTTTTATTCCGATGCCGTTGTCGGCTATCGAGATTTCGATTTTGTCGCCCGGAAGGCTGCGTGTCGCCACGGTGAGCTGCAGCGGGCAGTCGTCGCGTCGGTATTTGACAGCGTTGTCGAGCAGGTTGAAAATCACGTTGGTGAAGTGCATCTCGTCGACTTTCACGTCGGCAATCTCGGCGTCGAGTCGGGCGTCGATGCGTCCGCCGTATTTCTCAACTTTGAGTTTGAAGGTGTTTATGATGTTTTGTATCAATTGGTTGGCGTTTACTTCCTGCAGTTTGAGGGTGGCTTTCTGACGGTCGAACATCGACATCTGAAGCACCTTCTCTACTTGGAAGCGCAGCCGCTTTGTCTCGTCGTTGATTACGGTTGATATGTGCTGCATCATCGTCGGACTTTTGCGCATGGTGTCGTCGTTGAGCATCTGCGCTGCGAGCGAGATGGTTGATATCGGAGTCTTGAATTCGTGGGTCATGTTGTTGATGAAGTCGTTTTTCATTTCCGACAGTTTCTTTTGGCGGAATGCGATTACGATGGTGCACAGGAACACTACAAGCAGCACGAATGTGAATCCGAACGACGGAATCATGAACCGTACGGATGAGAATATGTATTTGTCGCGCTCGGGGAAGTAGACGTATAGATAGTTGCGCCGCGACTCGGTGTCGTTGGGAAACAGCGTCTGTATGAATACGTCTTCTTTGTCTACCGTTTCGTCGTAGCCGTTAGTCTTGTAGACAATGTGGCCTTTGCGGTCGGCTATGGCATATTCCCATGCGAGTGGAATGCCGTTGTTGCCGAGCTCGGTGCGAAGGTAGTTGTTGACCATAGCTGAGTCGGCGCGCTCTGTGATGGGGCGGTTGCTCGACTGGTTGAGTATGGTGAGTATCACTTCGTTGAGCAGACCTTTCTGATAGAGGAATTGCTTGCGCAGGTTTTCCTGAAATTTGCGCAGCTTGTCCTGCTCTACGGGAGTGCGCCGGTTTGTTGCCGGAAGGTCGGACTCTTGCGAGAGGGATGTGTTCATGAAGTTATCTGTCTTCAGGAATGAGTTTGAGTCAAATATCCCTGGCTCCAACATCAGCAGCTCTTCCTCGAGATAGTTTTTTGTCTCGTTTTTCTCCAAAGCTGTCGACAAAGAGTAGAGGCTGCGCTTCACGCCTTCCGAGAAGTGCTGTTCGCGCATCTTCACCATCTCCTCCATATATACGAACTGCATATACAACAGGCCGACAAATGTCAGCGCCATTATGATGGTCAATATCCAAATCGTACTTTTCTTCATCGTTTTTACACTTTTTTTGATATTGCAAATATATGAAACATATCTTAAATCTGACTCTTAAATTTATTAATTTTTTATTTTTTAATTAAAATGCACGATTGTAAACTATTTTTAACTTGAAATTGCGGCGGTTGGACGGAAAAGTGTGATTTTTAATGGAAAACGCTTCCTCCATGTGGAGGAAGCGTTGTGCCAGGTTTCTGAATTGGCAGTTTTAATTGGCAATGAATCCGCCTAACTGGTATGGCATTTGCTGCTGATAGGTGTAGGCTCTTGCAAACTGCTTCAAAAACTCGATTGTTGATTTTCTTGGTTTAACGGAAGATTGTTGTGTTCCGTTGCATTCTTTTGTAATCAAATGAGTAGAGTTTTTCTGCATAGGCAATATTGTTTAAAGTTCATACATATCAGTAACGCATCAGTGTGGCGAATTATTATATAACAGGCAAAAAAATAATGGGTTGCACACATGCGCAACCCATTATTTATGATAAATATCAGACTATTTTTACTTAGTGATGCCGAATTCTTTCGCGATGCGGTCGATTTTCTCGTCTGCGCGTGCCTCTGTTGCTTTATATTCATCGGCGGAAGCGAGAGTGTCGTGAACCTCGATGTAGAATTTGATCTTAGGCTCTGTTCCCGACGGGCGGACAGACACTTTCGTGCGGTCGGCTGTGTAGTATTGGAGCACGTTTGACGTAGCCGGCATGTCGAGTTTCTTTGTCTCGCCTGTCGCCACGTTTGTCTCTACGAGCGATTGGAAGTCTTTTACGGTCACCACTGGCGATCCGGCGATTTCCTTCGGTGGGTTCTCACGGAATTGTTTCATCAAGGCGATGATTTCCTCTGCACCCGATTTGCCTTTGCGCACCAAAGAGATGCCTTTCTCGCGCGAGAAGCCGTACTTCATATAGATGTCGATCAGCATGTCGGTCATGTTCAAGCCCTTGTCTTTTGCCCAAGCTGCGATTTCAGCCATGAGCGAGATTGCCGACACGGAGTCTTTGTCGCGGACGAAATCCTCGGCCAGGAAGCCGTAGCTTTCCTCGCCGCCGCCCAGATAGCGGGCTTTGCCTTCGTTTTCGCGCATCACGTTGGCAATCCATTTGAAGCCGGTGAAGCAGTCATACATCTTTATGTGCTGAGCTTCGGCGATTGTGCGGATTGTCTCGGTTGTCACGATTGTCTTCACGATGTATTCATTGCCGGTGAGTGTGCCGAGCTCCGTGTTGCGGGTCATCAGATAGTTGAGGAAAATCATCACAATCTGGTTTCCGTTGATGAGCACATACTCGCCGTTGTTGTCGCGGATCACGAGGCCGATGCGGTCAGCGTCGGGGTCGGAAGCCATCACTACCTCTGCGCCGGTTTCCTTTGCTTTCTCGATGGCCATTGCCATAGCCGACGGCTCTTCTGGGTTTGGCGAAGCGACGGTAGGGAAGTCGCCGCTGAGCACTTCCTGCTCAGGCACGCCGATGATGTTTGTGAAGCCGTAGTTTGCGAGAGAGCGGGGAATCAGTTTCAAGCCGGTTCCGTGGATTGGCGTGTAGACAATCTTCATATCGTGATGTCTCTTGATTGCCTCTGGACTGAGCGATAGGCTTTTTACTTTTTCAAGGAAAATCTTGTCAACTTCCTCTCCGATGATTTCAATCTTCGACGGGTCGCCTTTGAATTTGATGTCGGCAACGTCGGTCACCTCGTTGACATATTTGATTGTGTTCACGTCGTGAGGGGCGATCATCTGCGCACCGTCGTCCCAATAGGCTTTGTAGCCGTTGTATTCTTTCGGGTTGTGAGATGCAGTGATGATCACACCGCTCTGGCATCCGAAATGGCGGATTGCAAACGACATTTCCGGAGTAGGGCGGCAAGAGTCGAAGAGATACACCTTGATGCCGTTGGCCGAGAAGATGTCGGCAACGATTTCGGCGAATTTGCGGCTGTTGTTGCGCACGTCGTGACCCACCACAACCTTGATTTCCGGAAGGTCCTTGAACGCCACTTTCAGATAGTTTGACAAGCCTTGGGTGGCGGCGCCAACGGTGTATATGTTCATACGGTTTGAGCCGGCGCCCATGATTCCGCGCAAGCCACCAGTGCCGAATTCGAGGTCTTTATAGAACGACTCGATGAGTTCTGTCTTGTCTTCGCTGTCGAGCATAGCCTTTACGGCAGCGCGTGTTTCTTCGTCGTATTCAGGAGAAAGCCATTTCTCGGCTTTTTCCGTAACTTGTTTTAGGAGTTCGTTGTCCATAATATTTTTAGGTTTTATAAGATTTTTCTAAAGTGAACAAATTTAATGATATAAAAGGTAATGACCAAAAATAAACGGGTCATTTTTCTTCGTTGCCTTCTTTTCGGCTCCGTTGCGGCAATTCTTCATCGTTCTCGCGCAGCTTTTTGAGGCGCTCTTTGTGTTTGAGCGTGAAATGCAGCAGCACGATTACGAGCAGCGACACGCCCATCACTCCGAAATATTGCAGATACTTGCCTGCTGCCACCTGTCCGCGGCCTACGTAGGCCATCACCATCAGATAAACAAGCAGCAGCAGCGGCAGCCATGTGGATTTTTTAGTTTTCATTGTCGGTCGATTTTATGACTTTATATTTTGACTCTTCCGGCACAAACGCATCGCTGAGCAGCCGTCGGTAGATGCGTATGCACGCCCATGCGTCGATGGCGGCATAGGATGTCTGTGCCTCGGTGAGCGTCTCGGCGTCCCAGTTCGACAGCTGTTGCGACTTTGAGATTTTCATGTCAAACAGGATTGCGTAGATTTTCTGCAGGCTTGAGCAGCCGAAATTGTAGTCGGGCACAAGTTTCTGCAGGTCGATGAATCCCTGGGGGTGGAAGTCGTAGTTGTGGGCGAGCATCGAGAAGTCGTCGTGGAGCGACAGTCCGATTTTTGGAATGTCGGGGTTGTCCATGATTTCGTGCAGAGGCTCGAGGTCGTCAATTTTGCGCACGCGGAACAGGAAGCACACATCGTCGGCTGAAATCTGAATCAGCGAGACGTGGATAGGCACTCCTTTTCTGAATGTGGGCTTTGATTCGGTGTCGAAGCCGAGGATAGGATATTTTTTCAGTATCGACACCGCTTTGCGTGCCTCGGCGGCGGTGTTTACCACCTTGATTACACCGGGAAACTCCACTCGGGGCAATTCTGCCAGTTGTTCTTTTGTTATGGTGAGAGAATAACTCTTGTCTGTCATCTTTTGAATTTTGGTGCAAAGGTAGGTATAAATAATAGATTTATGTCTAATTTTGTGCCCGATTATGGAAAAATTCAGTTGGAAAGGCCACGGCGCGATGCTGCTGGCGAATACGAGTTGGGGCTTGATGTCGCCCCTTGCCAAGGTTGTTATGGCTGGCGGTGTGGTCACGCCGTTTGTGCTCACCGATTTGCGCATTTTCGGCGCGATGGTGCTGTTCTGGGCAGTGTCGCTGTTTCAAAAATCGGAGCACGTGCCGCCGCGCGACATGCTGCGTCTGTTTGTCGCGTCGCTTCTTGCCATAGTGTTCAATCAGGGCAGTTTCATCTTTGGGGTCAAACTGTCGTCGCCTGCCGACGCGTCGATAATCACCACGAGTATGCCTTTGTGGGCAATGCTTCTTGCCGCCGTATTCCTTCGTGAGCCGGTCACGGGGAAAAAGGTGGCAGGCATAGCTTTCGGGGCTGGGGGCGCGTTGATGCTCATTCTGGGCAGTGGAGCCACTGCCACGGCAGCCGGTGCGCATCCCATACTTGGCGACCTGCTTGTGCTTTTCGCCCAGTTGAGCTATGCCACCTATCTTGTCCTGTTCAAGAATTTTATATGCCGCTATTCGCTTGTGACGGTGATGAAGTGGATGTTTACCTATGCTTTTCTCTGCACGCTTCCGTTCTCATATTCGAGTCTTGTGGCAACCGACTGGCTTGCGCTTGGATGGGACGATGTGCTTGCCGTGGCGTTTATCGTGGTGTTTGCCACGTTTGTGAGCTATATGTTTATCATTGTCGGGCAGAAGAATCTGCATCCCACGGTGGCTGGAATGTACAACTACGTGCAGCCCGTAGTGGCGTGTGTCGTGACGGTTTGTCTCGGGCTCGACTCGTTCAATGTGATGAAGGGGCTTGCCGTGGCGATGATTTTTGTGGGCGTGTTTCTCGTCACAACGAGCAAGAGCCGCGCCGACGAGCGCCGCGAGGCACGACGGTGACATGCGCAATGAAATCGGCGCCGTGCCTGTGCAGACACGACGCCGACCATATTGTGAAGCTTTAGATGCTTGCTGTTAGTTATTCTTTAACAACCTTCCAAGCCTGCTTGCCATTGTAGGTGGTCTCTACCGATTTGTAGCCAGGGGCAACGAAGTTGGTGTGTGCGCCTTCGGCAGTGTTGTCGGCAGGATTGAAGCCTACGAATATGCCGCCCATAATTTTGATGGCGCATTTGCCATCTTTGTATGGCTCGTCCTTGCAGTTGATTAGATATTTAGCATCTCCTGTTGTCTCGAAAACGCCACCGTAGATGTTTAGGTTGCATTGGTTATAGGCTGCTCCTCTAGATGGTTGTGAACTTTGCACGTATATGCATTCAGCGTTCCCGCTGGATCCTCCTGCTGTTTTGAAATGACCACCGTAAATATTCGCCGTGCCATTAATAAGTCTTAAAGCATAGCTGCCAGCTGCTCCTGAGTTGCCCTCGAACGTGACATTGTCGTATATGTTTACGGTTCCAGATTTTGATGCAGTCCCGACTTCTATAGCTGAAGCCAGATATGTTGTTGGGTCGGGAAGGACAGGGGCAATGATAGAGCCATTGCCTGAAATGCTTAAGTTGCTACCGCCGTGTGCTCCTAATGTATAGTTCTGAGCGATTCTTGTTGGCTCTACCTTTAAGACGCTGCCATTTTTTAACACCAGATTTGATTTAGTCTTGCATACAATTGTTTCTGTTGCAGAAATATTTGTGCCAATTGTTGTTACAGAGCCTCTTTTGAAAGAACCCTCAAGTTCCGCTCCTGTTGTAGCCTCCACAGCCGGCACAACTTTCCAGATGGTGCGGCCGTCGGCAGCTGTGCCGTTGGGGATTGAAGCATAGCCAGGGGCTACGAAGTTGGTGCCGTTGCCCTCAGCCTTGCAGTCACCAGGGTTGAATCCAATAAATGTGCCGCCGGTAACGATGATTTTCGCTGTTCCGTTTTCGCGGTTCGCGTCATAGCAGTTGAGCACGAACTCATCGGCTTTCTCTGCGTCAGGATATTTCTGCTGCACCTCGAATGTTCCGCCTTTTATTTCAGCAACACCTTCAAGTACATAGACTGCGTGGATGTTGCCGTTGAAGTGTCCGTCTTCGATAACAAGATGTCCTCCGTCCTGAACATCGACAGCGTAGCAGTCGTTGGCTTTGGCGATGTATGCGCCACTGGTAATTGTCAGCGAGCTGTTTTCTCTTACAGAAAGCAGTGACCAATCGGAGTCGCTCCAAATGTCATTTTTGTTGCTGATTGAGAGGTCTCCGAGATTGAGCGTCTCGCTTTGTCCGCCTGAAAGGACAAGCGTTTTTTCGGCGTCAACGCTCTGGCCGTTGGCAACGGCAGCTTTCAAAGCAGCAAATGTAGACGCACTTACCACTTCATGTGCGAACTCGCCGCTGAATGCCGGTTCGATGACCACATTGAAGTCAACAGAATTTGTGAGCAGCGAGCCGTAGATGTTTGTACGGTAGTTGCGTTGCAATGGGACATTTGTGAAAGAGCGGAATGTGGACTTGCCGTTGTAACCGAATGTCATATCGACGGTTTCCTTGGTGTCGCTGATGGGAATATATGCCATCAATAGATATTTATAGCCGGCAACAGGGAATGCACCGTCATCTGCTGTAGGTATAGCTTTCATTTTGAATGTGCGTGTTGCCTCAGTGCCTTCCATCTTGCCTGTTGCCAAGTTCAAGATGTCGCCAGCCGTTGCTTTGACTTGTGTCTGAGTAAGATTGAGACCAGCTATGGTCGCAGCGTCAAAGTCGTCGGTTCCTATGTTCACCTGCGCGAACGGACGCGTAAGTTTGACGTCAACATTTTGGTTGCCGCTTACGGTGATTGTTTCTTTCTTGAAGAAAGCGTCGCAGATGTCATTGTTGGAATACACATTTGTATACTTTATTTTGACTGTCTGAGTCAACGGGTCGAATGTGTAAGGCTTCTTTGCGGAGTTGTCTGCAGCCCAGAAAATCACGTCGTAGGTCTTGCCTGTGGTCAGTTTCAACGAGACTGTCTGCTTGAGATTGTCCATTTCGGCTTCTCCCACAACAGTTGTCTCGTCGCCGAACACCTTCAGAGGTGTTGATTGCCCAGCCTCATACACTGCATATTGCAGATGTTTCGCCGTCAGTCCGTCGGCAAACGCACGAGTTCCCATTTCCGAAGGCAGTTGCGCTGTGAATGTCACGGTTCCCTCGTCGCCTGTCTTCAGGCCGTTGTCCATCTCATCGTTACACGATGTCACGAGCAGCGCCGCGGCTGCAATCGTGAAAGTGGAAAGTAGATACCTTTTCATTGTTTTGGTTGGTTTTGTTTGGTTAAGTCTATAATTTAGTTTTGTTTGGTCAAGTTTGTCGGATGTTTCGGGGCTGTGCCCCAATATTGGCACAAGCACCCGCGCTTAGCGGAACGCCGACAATGCGTCGCGTTGCGAGGTGCTTGTGATTTTTATAATTATTGTTTGGGAATGGAATGTCGTAATGAGAGAAAGGACAGGCACAATGTGTCCTTCAGCCGAAATTGTGCGCTTCTCGGCATTGTTGAAGTTGTGAATTGTAGCATTCATTGTCGTTTCTCTGATATTTTTTTGCAAATATAGGGGGGGGGAATCGAAAAACCAAATAAATTCCCAACTTTTTTTACAAAAAAATTCGGAAATGGCAAGATTCGTAATTTCAATTAGTCTTTTTTTGACAATAATTTCTTGTTGGGTATTATCCCCTTCATTCCATCTGAGAGCCTCTTTACCCTATATCCATATCCATCGAATTTCAAGACAACGACAACATCTCCTTGGTAAAAATTTACGAATTTATCCCAATGAGCGGCTGCATATGAATATGTAATTTCCGGCTCATTCGGATTATTAAAATATAAAGAATTAAGATTATGAACCGTTTCATAGTCTGTTGCAGCTAAAAAGTCTTGCGTGACAATATATTGAGTTTGTCCATCTTCATGGATTGTATAATCGTCGAATAATCTGCCTATATTATAGATGATTACCAAGATTACGACAATTCCTAAAGCAATTCTTGTTTTGCTGTATTTGGTTGATGTCAATGAATCGTTTTTCACTTCGGATGCTGTATGTATTTCGTCATTAGATGATATGGCTGTGACTGATGGGGCAACAACGTGGGGTACATTGTTGTAGCGCTTGTCATTTTCGTTGTCGAGTTCATCGTTGTCAAGTTCATCGTTGTCAAGTTCATCGTTGTCGAAATTATCATTCTCGTTTGACGATTTCATAAAATCAACATTTGATCTGAGGGATGATAATTCTTTCCGAAATTCTGCATTTACCGGATTGGTATTGTTTTTTATGTTTAACGGAGGATTGTATTGAGTGATTAACTTTGTTTCTGCCATTGGATCTTCGGTTTCGCAATAGAGGAAAATTAGATTTTCGAACATCCAATCAGATAAGTCCTTTTCATCGGAAATACAGAAACGCTTGCGATCCGATGATGGGTCAAAATTTAGTCCCATGAGCACACCAATGGATTTGCGCATGGTCATTTTATCCGCAGTGCCATTTAGGGTTTGAGTCCAAATGCGTTTTCTCAAATTGTTCGTAGAGCCTATATATACCACAGGCATGACACATTTCCCTATGGTAAAATTGCTGAAATCGGGAACATGCTCAGTGCGACAAAAATAGAATAACTGACCCGAATATTTCAGCAACACAAGGAAAACGCCATTAGATTCAGGTATTTCTCTTAATGTGTTCTTCGATGGGTCGAATATTTTGAAATCCATAATTTATGAAATAAGAGTACAATGACACCTCAGCCCTAAATGCTATATTAAATATAAAAAAGAGGCGTGGGCTGCTATGCCACGCCTTTACGGATAGGTGGTAGGAATACCTGTATATGAAGATGTGGAAATAACAGCTCCACGCCTTATGGACGTGGAGACAGTCATGACCTTCTCTTGCATATGTTGGATGTAAGTTTCCTACGCTTTATCCGTACAAGCAGAAGACATAACGTCTCTTGTTAGTTTTAGTATGTCGTGCCATTCCGCTGAATGACGGCGCAAATATAGTCAGTTTGGTCGGTTTGACCAAACTTTTATCGGAAATATTTGTTTGTGAAGTAAAAGGTATATAACTTTGCAGTATTAATGATAGCACTATGAATGTAGCAATAAATAGAAAGTCGACAATGTTCCGTCTGCGTACCGAACTTTTGGAACGCCTAAAACAATTAGCTGCGAGAGACAATCGCAGTCTCAATAATTATGTAGAGACTATTCTTATGGATGTGGCTTACAATACACCCAATGCGACAACGGTGGCTGCAATGAAAGAGGCGCAAGATGAGTCGACTCTTACGACTGTCAATATGGATAGTTACGATTCGTTCCTTAATTCATTAGGTGTTAAATGAAAGAGATAAAGAGTGGCAGGCAATTCAAGAAAGACTTGAAGCGGTATGCTAATCAGCCTAAAAAGCTACGGGAACTTTATGAGTTCGTGGATAAGTATTTGAAAACCGGCGCGGAGATTCCATCAGAATATCATGCACATATGTTGATTGGCGATTATGCCGGACATATGGAGTGTCATATTCAGGGTGATTATCTATTGATTTGGATAGATGTAGACTCCAACGTTGTGAAGTTAATCCGTTTGGGTAGTCATTCTGAATTGTTCGGTTGAGAACCTTAATAAAGATTTGATTCCCGGTAGCCTCTGACATAGTCAAGCTATCGGGTTTAGTTTTTTTTCAGAAGAAATAGCCGGAGGCGTTTTTCTTGTTTTTGAATTATTACTGTCCGCTAAACCGTAATAATAGCATTTATTGTCGTTTTTCTAATAATTCCTTGCAAACATAGGGGAGAAGAGTCAAAAACCAAATAAATTCCCAACTTTTTTCACAAAAAAATTCGGAAACGGAAACGGCGTTGCTGCCGGATGCGGCTGTAAAGCCAGTATCCCGACAGCGGAATGCCTACGCCGGCAATGGTGTACAGAATCCAGAAGCAGTCGGTCTGCGCATAGTCGTGAATCACCATGTGGCACCCGATCTGCCGTGGGTCGAGTCCGTACCACCATATTTTCAGCAGGCTGACCACCTTGTATGCCGACACGTGCCAGATGAAGATGTAGAGAGTGTGCTCGCCACAGTACTCCAAAAACTGGATTATGCGTCCCTTGAGGTGCGACAGGTGGTAAGAAATGTTGTATGTCATCAGCCATCCAGCGACTCCCGTCACTGGCAGCGACAGCACGTCGCGGATGCGCACCGACAGGCTCATGCCACGGCATTCCAGCCATGATCCAGCAAGCACGACAGCCGCTCCGGCGGCGGCGAGCCACAGGCTGTGTCCGATGTGTTGCTCATATTTGCGGTACAGCACGCCGATGCTGAAAAACAACACGCCCATCGTGTCGCGGTAGCCACCCTGCACGAGTGTGACAATCTTTACTCCTTCGCCCGCTTTGAACAATGCGAAGCCAAGAGCGATGAAGAAAATCACCAATGGAATCGCCACTGTGCGTCCGCGCAGCCGCTTCACGTTGTTGAGCATATAGTAGAGCACCACGAAGGCGATGCTTGCCACGAGCAGTCCGCGGAAAAACCAGAACGCTCCGGCGAGAAACTCATCGTAGCCTCCCATGGAGAACACTATGTTGGTGAGCCGCTGCCAGAATTGGTGGATGGAGTAGGGATGTGTGGTGCCGCCAGTCCAGTTGCCGTAGACCTCGTTGAGAATGCCTATCTTGAACAGCAGGTTGTGGATGAGCAGAAAGAAGATGCTCCATTTCACGAAAGGCACGTAAAGACCCTTGAAGCGCTTCACGATAAACGGCCATGGGTTTTCCACCGTCTCGTGCTTGAAGAAATAGCCCGCGGTGATGAAAAACAGAGGCATGTGAAACAGGTAGATGGCGCGGTTGAGCATGCCGGGCATGTCGGCGTGGGCCATCACCACGAAGATGATGGCAAAGCCTTTGGCTATGGAGATGGCGTTGTTGCGTTGTTGTGCCATGCTACATGAATAATGTTCCTATCTGGTAGACGGCAAAGGCTATCAACCATGCCACAAATGTGTTGTAGACCAGAGTGAACGCTCCGTAGCGCCAGCTTCCCGTTTCGCGCACAATGGCTGTGATTGTGGCGATACACGGCACGTAGATGAGCACAAAAATCATGAAGCAAGCCGCGACAAGAGGAGTGAAGTCGGGCACTCCGGTTTTCGGGTTCGGCTTCTGTATGCGTTCTGCGAGAGCCGCCTCGTTGTCGGAGTCGCCGCTGTAGAGCACGCCGAGTGTAGAGACAACGGTTTCTTTTGCCACCGTTCCCGAAATCAGCGACACGGTCATTTTCCAATTGAAGCCAAGCGGTTCAAACACTGGCTGCACCAGTTTGCCGAGGCGTGCGAGACACGAATTCTCGGTGGTCGCCACTTTTGTTACGTTTTCCGGAGTCACGTTGGTGTTGCCATCTTGAATCATTTCCGTGCGCGCAGTCGCTTCCTGTTCCTCCGTTGGGCGTGGGAAATAGCTGAGCATCCAGATGATGAGACTCGCCACGAGGATGATGCCTCCCATCTTTTTCAGATACTGCTGTCCTTTGGCCCACATGTGGCGCATCGTGGCCTTCATGGTCGGGATGCGGTAGGGCGGAAGCTCCATCACAAACGGTGTCTCATCCTTCTTGTAGTGGAATTTGCGCAGCAGTTTTGCGGTGACCACCGCCACGATTATGCCGAGCGCATACAGGCTGAGCAGTGCCAGGCTGGCGTGGTTTGGGAAGAACACGCCGATGAGCAGCAGATAGATGGGCAGACGCGCGCCGCACGACATGAACGGGTCGATGAGTATCGTAATCAGACGGCTCGAGCGGCTCTCAATGGTGCGTGTGGCAATGATTGCCGGCACGTTGCATCCGAATCCCATCACCAGCGGGATGAACGATTTTCCGTGGAGTCCTATCTTATGCATTATTTTGTCCATAATGAAGGCGGCTCGCGCCATATATCCGGAGTCTTCCATAAACGAGATGAAGGCGTAGAGGATGAGGATGTTGGGCAGGAACACTATCACACCGCCCACACCGCCGATTACGCCGTCTATGAGCATATCCTTTACCGGACCGTCGGGCATGTATGTGCTGATGAGGTCGCCAATCAACCCCACGCCGGCGTCTATCCAGTCCATAGGGTATTGTCCGATGGTGAAAGTGGCCCAGAACATCAGCCACATTATGAATATGAAAATCGGAAATCCGAACAGCCTGCTTGTCACAACGGCGTCAATCATTGCCGTGGTTTTGGCCTCTTCCTTGTCCTCGGTGTGGAGCGTTTCGCGGAGCGCGCCCGACACGAATCCGTATTTTGAGTTGGCTATCACTGTTGCCATATCCTCTTCGTGCGATTTCTCGATTTCTGCCACCAGTGAGTCGCGCAGCGCCCTGATTTCAGCGTAGTGGGGCAGTGACGACAGCATAGTCACCACTTCCTTGTCGCCCTCAAGCAGTTTTATCGACAGGTAGCGAGCGGAGAACCGCATATCGAGGTCTGCCTCGCTCTTGAGCTGCGACTGGATTTGCTTTATTGCGTCCTCGATGTCTTTCTTGAATCCGATATGCACGTGGCGTACCACGTCGTTGCGTCCTTCGTAGACGCTTATAATCGTGTCAAACAGTTCGTTTACGCCTTTCCCGCTTTTTGACACTGTGGGCACCATCGGCACTCCGATCATCCTCTCCAGCGATTCGTAGTCGAACGTCACCTTGCTTCGTTCCAGCTCGTCGTACATGTTGAGGGCAATCACCATGCTGCGGTCCATGTCGATGAGCTCGGTGGTCAGATACAGGTTGCGCTCAAGGTTGGATGAGTCGACCACATTGATAATCACGTCGGGCACCTCGTCGTGGAGGTAGCGCCGCACGTAGAGTTCTTCGGGGGAATATGCCGACAGAGAGTAGGTGCCGGGCAGGTCGACGATGTTGAACGAGTAGCCGTTGTACTCCATTCGCCCGCTTTTTGCGTCGACGGTGACACCGCTGTAGTTTCCTACGTGCTCCTTTGCTCCTGAGGCGATGTTGAACAGCGAAGTCTTTCCGCAGTTCGGGTTTCCGATGAGTGCCACATTGATGGTGTGGCGTTCGGTGTCGAATTTGTTTATAAATCCGCAGTCGTCTTCCTTGATGATTGCGATGTCTTCATTGGGCACGTCGGCGGCTTGTTGCTCGCGTACCACCTCTATCAGGTTTGCCTCGGCGCGTCGCAGCGATATTTCGTAGTCGAGGATTCGGTATTTTATAGGGTCGCGCAGCGGAGCGTTCTGCTCAACGAGGATTTTCTTGCCTCTGACAAATCCCATCTCCATCATACGCTTGCGAAACGATCCGTGACCCAAAATTTTGACAATCACGCAACTTTCGCCAGTCTTTATGTCTGATAGCCTCATAATGTCTTTATCTTCTGTTTTTACGGGTGCAAAGTTAAAAATTATTATTCAGAATAATTCCAAATAACCGATAAAATTGTCAGCATTTTTTGTCGTTGCTTCTCAGAGCGTTGTGGAGCAGGTTGGTGAACTGGTAGTTTTTCAGCCCCCAGCGCGGCGAGATGAGCAGGTTTTCGGGCGACTGCGACACGAATCGCTCAATGGCGATGTCGCTGCGCATGCGCTTCACTATCTTGACACACAGTGATATATACTCGTCTGCCGACCATCGTGCCACGCTGACTTCGCCTGCTGCCACTTGCCTGGCAAGGCGCGTGCCGCGGATAATCTGCAGCTGGTGGAGCTTGACGGTGTCTATTGGCAGAGCCGACACTTGGTCTACGGTGTGGAGCATGTCGGCCTCCGACTCTCCCGGCAGTCCGAGGATGAGGTGCAGTCCGCAGGCTATTCCGGCTGCGTGTGTGCGGTTTACGGCGTCGACGGTGTCCTCCCACGAATGTCCGCGGTTGATGACGTCGAGAGTGCGGTTGCTGGCGGTCTCGGCTCCGTATTCCACCATCACGAATGTGCGTTGCGAAAGCGATGCGAGATATTGCAGCAGAGTGTCGGGCATGCAGTCTGGTCGGGTGCCTATGATCAGTCCCACCACGTCGGGGCAAGCCACTGCCTCCTCGTAGAGGTCTACAAGATGGCGAAGTTCGCCGTAGGTGTTGGTATAGGCTTGAAAATAAGCCAGATACTTCATGTCGGGATATTTCTTTCCGAAGAATGTGCGCCCTTTCTCAATCTGTTCGCCCACCGACAGCGACGGGCGGCAGTATTCGGGGTTGAACGTCTGGTTGTTGCAGTATGTGCATCCGCCGGTGCCTTTTGAGCCGTCGCGGTTTGGACAGGTGAAGCCGGCGTTGATGGCAATCTTCTGCACCTTGAAGTCGGGGAAACGCTCGTGGAGGAAGTCGGCGAAGTCGCGGTATGGCTTGTGCATTACAGACGGGTGGTTTTGTTGAGCAGGTACATGTCGAGCACAGTCATTGCAGCCATGGCCTCCACGATAGGCACAGCGCGCGGCAGCACGCACGGGTCGTGGCGTCCTTTGGCTTTAAGCACGGTGGGGTTGCCCGAGGCGTCGACTGTGTCGACGTCGCGCAGCAGTGTTGCCACGGGCTTGAACGCCACGCGGAAATATATGTCCTCGCCGTTTGAAATGCCGCCTTGTATGCCGCCTGAATGATTGGTCGATGTGTGGATTTTTCCATTGTCGGAAGTGAACGCGTCGTTCATCATGCTGCCACGGTTGCCAACACCGTCGAATCCCATTCCATACTCAAAGCCTTTGGCGGCGTTTATGCCCATCATGGCGTATGCCAGTCGGGCATGCAGCTTGTCAAACACGGGTTCGCCGAGTCCTGTCGGCACTCCTTTGACCACACAGGTCACCGTGCCGCCTATGGTGTCGCCTTCGCGTCTCACCTTGTCGATGAGGTCGTACATCCTTGCCGCCGTTTCGGGGTCGGGGCAGCGCACGGCGTTGGTTTCCACCAGCGCTGGGTCGTATTTGCAGTAGTCGGGGTCGAGGCTGATGTCGCCCACCTGCGAAGTGTAGGCGTAGATGGAGATACCGAGTTGATCCAATGCCTGGCGTGCGAATGCTCCGGCAACGACACGGGCAATAGTTTCGCGCGCGCTCGAGCGTCCGCCGCCGCGATGGTCGCGCAGCCCGTATTTTTCGGTGTATGTATAGTCGGCGTGCGACGGACGGAACGTCTGTCGGATGTTGCCGTAGTCGGCTGAGTGATGGTCGGCGTTTCTCACCTCGAACCCTATGGGGGTGCCCGTTGTCACGCCCTCAAACAGTCCCGACAGCACTTCTACGCGGTCTGACTCTTTCCGTGGCGTGACGATTGCCGACTGCCCCGGACGGCGGCGGTCGAGTTCGTGCTGCACACGGTCGAGGTTGATTGCAATGCCTGCGGGCATACCGTCGACAACGCCGCCCACGGCAGTCCCGTGTGACTCGCCGAACGACGTCAGCCGGAAAATCTTACCAAATGTGTTCATCGTTGAGATCCTCGTCTTTAGGTGTGACAATAATGTCGGCTGTCGAAGCCCCGACATATTCAATCAAATCCTTGGGGTCGATTTTCAGTTGCAGTCCGCGCACACCGGCGCTCACATAGATGAAGTTGAAATCAAGACACGAACGGTGGAAAAACGTGGGAAACGGTTTTTTCATACCGATTGGCGAGCATCCTCCGCGGATATAGCCGGTGGTTGGCAGCAGATCCTTCATATGGAGCATCTCCGCCTTCTTGTTGCCCGACACCTTCGCTGCTTTCTTGAGGTCTACCTCGCAGCATCCCGGCACCACGCAAACAAAATGTTTGACCTTGTCGCCTGTCAGCACAAGTGTCTTGAACACTTGCTGAATGTCTTCGCCGAGTTGGTCGGCTATGTGCTGTGCGCCAAGGTCGGTTTCGTCGACCTCGTAAGGCACAAGCTCGTATTTTATTTTGGCGCGGTCAAGCAGACGCGCCACGTTGGTCTTTCCTATTCCAGCCATATTGATAAATCTTTTTCTGTCTTCTATGCTTATACAAAGATAGTGCATAAAGTTGAAAGAATGGATATGAAAGATTAATTTTGCACTTTGAATATATCAAAACTTCTTGTCTATGTTGATTGCTTTGTCTGTGATGTTGGCGGTGTTTGCCGCATTGATGATTTTCCGACAGGTGCATTCCCGCCGTCAGAAAGCCGTAGCAGAAATTGTGGCAGAGCGGTTGCATGTTTCGGATTTGGAGAAATATGTAGACAGTGAGTACTCTGGACGATATGTTGACGCCATCCTGTGTGAAGAGTTGAAGTCGTCGATGCTTGATGTTTATAATAGGGTGTGTGATGTTGAAAGAAGAAGCCGGATTCTGATGTCTTACAATCCTTCCATAGCAAAATTCAAGGATGATTTTGAGAATCTCCACAGCATTGTGGATGCTCACAACAATCGCTTTAAAGACGACAAATTGCGGGAGCATAAGGCTTTTTTCGACACCGTTCTTGCATATCCTCTCGACGACCAGCAGAGGCGTTCGATTGTGTCGGAGGAACAGAATTGCCTGGTGGTGAGCAGCGCCGGTAGTGGCAAGACGTCGTCGATAGTTGGCAAGGTGGAGTATCTTATTCAGAAAAAACACATCAGTCCGGAGAGGATACTGCTTATCAGTTACACTCATAAGGCTGCTGCCGAGCTGACGGAGAGGATGCCGCATCCGGGCCTGCGCGGATACACATTCCATAAGTTGGCGCTTGATATTATTTCTGCTCAGTCTAAATGCAAGCCGTCTATTTGTGACAATACCGATGCTGTTTTTGTGCGAATCTATAGGGAACTTGCCCATAATGTCGACTATAGGAAATGTCTGGTGGAATATTTCGCTGACTATTCCGACTTGATGGAGCTTGACGAGGACGAGAAATCAAAGAATGTCCGTAGGTTGCAGTTGGGCGAGAGCACCGACAGACGGTATTGTGCGCTGTTTCCCGACATGGACGGAAACGAAGTGCATGTGCGCAGTGGCGAGGAGAAGAAAATCTGCTTTTTGCTGACGTCGCTTGGTGTGGATTTCCGATATGAGGAGCCGTATGAGCATCAGGTGGCTGATGAGCGTCACGTGCAGTATCGTCCCGACTTCTCGATTCACTATATGGACGGCGGAAAGCCGTGCAGACTCTATCTGGAACATTTTGGCGTCGATGAGCATGGTATGGTGCCTACGTGGTTTGCCAAAGACCGTGGATTGACTTATGAAGAGGCCAACGAACGCTATAATGACGGGATTACGTGGAAACGCGAGGTGCATAAAAAATTTGGCACACGTCTGATTGAACTGTCGAGCGCTGACTTTGCCTATGAGAAAGCGCGCCAAAGGCTGAAACGTGAACTTGTCGCCGCGGGTGTCCCGATTCGGGAGGTGCGGAGCGATGAGCTTTTCAACAGAATCCTGCCGGAAAACAGTATGCGCGAGAAGGTGTTTATCCGCTTGACCGCCACGTTTGCCACCCTACTGAAGACAAGCTGCCGGTCGATGGCTGACGTTGCCGCTGATGTCGCGCAAAGAGGCGACAAGCGCAGCCGTTTTATTGTTGGAAAGGTGTTGGAACCAGTTGTTGTGCGCTACAATGAAATATTGAGAAGCGAGGGAAAGGTGGATTTCACAGACTTGATTGTTGGTGCAACGGCATTGTGCAATGCTAATGGCGGAGGAAATTATGACTGTATCATCGTCGATGAGTTTCAGGATATCTCGATGGACCGCTATAACTTCCTGTTGGCGTTGCGCCGTGGCAATCCGCAGGCGCAACTGTATTGTGTCGGTGACGATTGGCAGTCTATCTATCGCTTCTCGGGCAGCGACATGAATCTCTTTTGTCATTTCGACCAATATTTCGGAAAAACGGATTTAAACAAGATTGAGACTACATATCGTTTCGGAAATCCGCTCGTGGAAAAATCGGCGGCGTTCATTCAGCGTAACCCTGCTCAGATAAGGAAAAACATTCATCCGTTTTCATCGGACGCAAAAACAGAGATCGTGTTTCGTGAATACAGTAGGGGAGATGCCGTGGGCGCTCTTGAGCGAATTGTGGCGGAGATTCCTTTGGGAAAGTCCGTGTTTTTGCTTGGACGATACACTTATGACGATTATTTGCTGGCTAAGAACTTCCGGCAGAGACGTAGTGGCAATTCTCTTTTTTATACGATTTGCGGACGTGAGGTGGAGTTTCTTACCATGCATCGTTCGAAAGGCTTGGAGGCTGACTATGTGGTGCTGTTGAACTGCAACAACGGTAGTTTCGGTTTTCCGTCGACTATTGCCGACGATCCCGTGCTTGGCTTCGTGATGAGCGACAGTGACGGTTATTTGTTTGGCGAGGAGCGACGCTTGTTTTATGTGGCGATGACACGGGCGAAGGTACGGACAATTGTGATGTATGACAAAAGCAAGCCGTCGGTTTTTGTTTTGGAGTGCATATCGCCTGAACGCCTTGCGGACAAGCCAATTGAACCGCATCCAAATGCCGGCAATCGCTGGACAAGGGCTGACGACAGAAAATTATATAAACTTTATTGTGGCGGAATGGGCTTCCGTGAAATCTCGCAGAAGATGGGGCGCAGCCAAACGGCGATAATTATGAGGCTTGAAAAGCTGGGGCTGATTGATGCCAGAAAACCGGTCCGGAAATTTTGATTAATTTTGCACTTTGAATTATGAGAATAAAGACTGAGGCAGACAGGTTGCTGGCGATGATCCGCGATGGTCGGACTATGTCGGCTGGACAGAAGGTGCGCTTGGCGGTGATGCTGAGTGTGCCGGCGGTTGTGGCGCAGTTGTCGTCGATTGTGATGCAGTATATCGACGCATCGATGGTTGGAAGCCTCGGCGCTGAGGCCTCGGCGGCGATAGGCTTGGTGTCGACAACCACATGGCTCTTCGGCGGACTGCTGAGTGCTGCGGCTTCGGGTTTTTCGGTGCAGGTTGCCCACCGCATCGGTGCCGGCGACTGGGAAGGCGCGCAGCGCGTGTTGCGGCAGTCGGTGGTGGCGGTGTTGGCGTTCAGCCTTCTGCTTGCATCCATCGGTGCCGGCATCAGCAGTAGTTTGCCTGTTTGGCTTGGCGGCGCCGAGTCGATACATCGCGATGCGTCGACTTATTTCCTGATAATATCCTTGTTTCTTCCAGCGCTTCAGATGCAGTTTCTTGCCGGCGGCATGCTGCGGTGCAGCGGCAATATGCACGTGCCGAGCATGGCGGGAGTGGCTATGTGCGCCCTTGATGTGGTGTTCAACTTTCTGCTGATTTTCCCTTCGCGTACGGTCGCTGTGGCTGGATTCGATGTGTTTCTCCCAGGTGCGGGACTTGGTGTTGAGGGTGCGGCTCTTGGCACGGTGCTTGCCGAAACGGTGGTCGTGGCTTGGCTGTTGTGGTATCTGCGCCACGGCACGTCACATCTGCGGCTTGCAGGGCTGCGCGGATGGAGACAGTCGATAGCCGACACGCTCAGAAAGGCGGTTAAAATCGGTTTCCCGATGGGTTTGGAGCATGGGGTGATATGCAGCGCGCAGATTGCGATAACCACCATTGTAGCGCCGCTGGGAGTGTGCTCCATCGCTGCCAACTCGTTTGCCATCACAGCCGAGAGCCTTTGCTATATGCCAGGTTATGGCATTGCTGAGGCTGCCACCACGCTTGTGGGGCAGAGTGTCGGTGCGCGCCGTCGCGACCTGACGTGGAGCTTCGCTAAAATCACTGTCGGAATGGGCATGGCGGTGATGGCGGTGATGGGTGTGCTTATGTATGTCGCTGCTCCCGAGATTATCGGGCTGATGACGCCTGTTGACGAGATACGCCGGCTTGGTGTAATGGCGTTGCGCATCGAGGCGTTTGCCGAGCCGATGTTTGCCGCGTCGATTGTGGCGTATGGCGTTTGTGTCGGTGCCGCCGACACGCTGAAGCCTTGTCTGATGAACTTCCTGAGCATCTGGGCTGTGCGCCTTACGATGGCTGCATGGCTTGCTCCAACAATGGGACTGCGCGGTGTGTGGATTGCCATGTGTGTTGAGCTGACGTTCCGTGGCGCCATCTTCCTGGTGCATTTGTGGCGCCGACGCTGGATGAAGGCCGTATAAAGGGGTAAAAAAGGTTGAAAGTTCGGTAATTCGGATAGGTGGGCTTTGCGGAAAAACACGTAAATTTGCAGACAGCATAGAACATTAAAAAACACAGTTATGGAACTGATAAAAGATAAGGAATTCGGCGGCGAGCGACCGCTGTTTGAGTCGCACAACCTACACCTCGACAATGTGGTGATACGCGAAGGCGAGTCGGCGATAAAGGAGTGCAGCAACATCAAGGCGACAAATTGCCGTTTTGAGGGCAACTATCCGTTCTGGCATGTGCACGGGTTCGTGATTGATCGTTGCCATTTCGATGTGGGCGGACGCTCTGCACTGTGGTATAGCGACCATCTGCGGATGACTGACACGCACATCGACGCGCCGAAAATGTTTCGCGAGATGCACGACATCGACATTGAGAACGTGGTGATGACCGATGCCGACGAGACGTTCTGGCGATGCAAGGGCATACGTGCTAAGAACTTGCGGCTGCAAGGAGGAACGTATCCTTTTATGTTAAGCAGCGACATCGAAATCGACGGCTTGGTGTCTGACTCCAAATACGTGTTCCAATATGTGAGCAACGTAGTGGTGCGCAACGCGAGAATCACAACCAAAGATGCCTTTTGGGAGGTGGATAATGTGACCATCTACGATTCGGAACTCAATGGCGAGTATCTGGGATGGCATTCGCGCAACCTGCGCCTTGTCAACTGCCACATCTCTGGCGAACAACCGCTCTGTTATGCCGAGAATCTGGTGCTTGAGAATTGCACGTTTGATCCGGCTTGCGACCGCGCTTTCGAGTACAGTTCCGTGAACGCAACAATAAAAGGAAGCATAGGAGGCGTGAAAAATCCGCGCAGCGGACGCATCGAGGCTGACTGCCTCGGTGATGTGGTGCTCGACGACAACATCAAGATGCCGGCCGACTGCCTGCTGATTGAACGAAACAAAAAATAATTGCCTGTATGAAATACGACTTCGACAAGACTATCGACCGGCGTGCCACAAACTCTTACAAGTGGGATAGCGCTCCCGAGGGCGTGCTGCCTATGTGGGTGGCTGACATGGACTTCCGCACGGCGCCTGCCATCATCGACGCGCTGCAGAAACGCGTGGCGCACGGAATCTTTGGCTACACCCGTGTGCCCGACGCCTACTACGATGCCGTGACATCGTGGTTCAGCCGGAGGCATGGATGGGACATCGACCGCGAATGGATAATCTACACATCTGGAGTGGTGCCGGCGGTATCGGCGGTGATAAAGGCTCTGAGCGTGCCGGGCGACAAGGTGATTGTGCAGACTCCAGTCTACAACTGCTTCTTCTCGTCGATACGCAACAACGGCTGCGAGATTGTGAGCAATCCTCTGCGCCGCACCGCCGACACCTATAAGATGGATTTCGACGCTCTTGAGCGTTGTGCCGCCGACCCGCGTGCCAAAGTGATGCTGCTCTGCAATCCCCACAATCCGGCTGGGCGCGTCTGGACTCCCGACGAGCTGACGCGGCTTGGCAACATCTGTCTGCGCAACGGCGTGACGGTGGTCGCTGATGAGATTCACTGCGAACTGGTGTATCAAGGGTTCAAATATACGCCTTTCGCGTCGCTGTCGGACGCTTTCCTGCACCGGTCGGTGACGTGTGTGTCGCCGAGCAAGGCTTTCAACATCGCCGGACTGCAGATTGCAAATATCGTGGCGTTCGACAACGACCTGCGAAGCCGTATCGACAAGGCGATAAACATCAACGAGGTGTGCGACGTGAATCCGTTTGGCGTGGCGGCGACAATCGCTGCCTACAACGAAGGGGAAGAGTGGCTCAACCAGCTGGTTGACTATCTGCATGGCAACTATGAGGCTATGGCGGAGTTCTGCCGACGTGAGCTGCCGGAATTTCCTATAACGCGTCTTGAGGGCACATATCTGGTGTGGATGGACTGCAGCAGTCTCGGCATGCCGTCGGACGCGCTTGAGCATGCTCTTCTGGACGACGCCCGCCTATGGCTCAATGCCGGCACGATGTATGGTGCCGAAGGCGAAGGCTACATGCGGTGGAACATCGCTTGTCCGCGCAGCGTGATGCTCGACGGACTCAACCGTTTCCTTAATTTCGTCAGAAGCCGCTAACCGTCTCTTCTTCTATCCCAAATCGGCCATTGGAATCACTCGTTGCCATACGACACTGAGAAATTCCAACGGCCGATTTTTCAATTGACTTGACTTGGTTATAGCTGCCACAACAATATGTCTCTCGGCAAACTGTTTGTCGTGAACTTCATGCTAAATCCGTATCCTGCCGTATAATCACCCAATGCCCGGACTTCTGTGAACCCTCACGGTGAATGATGTCGTTGTCTTGCATTTTCTTAAGATGCTTAGACACGGCGCTCCTGTTGATGCCCAATTTGTTAGCCATTTCGCGTGAAGTGATGCTTGCGTTCTCGGATATAAGACGTAAGATGGCATTCCGTGTTTCTGGTCCACTTTTCCGGTCCACCTTGCTTGTTTCTGGTCCACCTGCTTGGTCTCCCTTTTCTTCTTTGAATGTGAAGTCATCATCCATCGCCTTCTTGTATTCAGTTATTTCATTTTTAATGTTTTTGATGTGCTCATTCAGCATGAACATTTCTTGTTTGTTGGCATTGTTGTCTGTTGAATTATTTGCTGTGACTTTATTTTGAGCCGATGGCTATGCACACGGGGTGGGGCACGTGGATGTCGTGGCTGGTGTCGGAGAGCATGCCGGTGTCGGGGTCGATTGCAAACACTTGGATGGTGTCTGCGTCACGGCAGGCACAAAGCAGGAAGCGTCCGTTGGGCGTTATGGCAAAATTGCGTGGATGCCGCGCTGTGGCCTGGTAGCCAGCGCGTGTGAGCATCCCGCTTTCTTTATCCACGCTGAAGATGGCTATACCATCGCCTTGCAGACGGTTTGACGCATAGAGGAAGCGTCCGTCGGGTGTCAGATGGATGTCGGCGCTGCCTCGGGCATGGCTGTCGTCGGCGGTGATGGTTTGAATCTGTGTCAGCTTGCCTTCGTGGTGGCTGAACACCATCACTTCGCCCGACAGTTCGGTGATGAGGTAGGCATAGCGGCCTTCGTCGTCAAACGTGAGGTGGCGTGGCCCTGAACCTGCCGCTACATATAGGGTGCTGTCCACTTCAAGCCCGTCGCATGCGGCGTTGGGCTTGAGCGAGTAGATGCAGTCGTTGCCGAGGTCGCAGGCGAATGCGCGCCATTCGTAGGGGTCGGCGGTGACGCAGTGGAGATGGGCTGACTGCTGCCTTGTTTTGTCGGGAGCTTTGCCTGTGAGCGAAAACGTCATCACCTTGTTGGCTTTCTTGATGCTTCCGTCGTCGGCAAGTCTGAACTCCGTGATGCTTCCGCCCGTATAGTTGGCGGTGTAGATCAGATTTTTTGTCTGGAAGATGTTGCACGGCGCTTTGCCGCCCGTCGCCACGGCGTTGATGCAGGTCAATGGCTTGTCGATGCCTTCATAGCGGAATGCTGCAAGGGCGTCGTCGTCGGTGCCCGACTCGTCGACGGCATAGACGTTGTCGCCGTTGTCGGAGAAAATCACAAACGACGGGTTGCGCGCCGGAGTAACGGCGGTGAGTTCTGCCGTTCCGCTTTCTTGGTTGAAGCGATATTGATAGATGCCTTTGCTGTCGGTGTCGGTGTAAGTGCCGACAAGCATCGGCAGCCATGCCTGCGAAGCCGCGGCGGCAAGGTCGAGCATAGCCATTGTTGATAGTGCGCAGAGTGATATTGCCATTGTGTCAGTGTTTTTGTTGCCGTAAAGTTACGCAAAAAAAGTGCAATCCTAAAATCCTCTTTTGCGTAATGCGCGCCGTAAATCCTTGTGTTTCCTATGCAGCATCGCTATAAAAACAATACCGGCGACAACCATTGTCGGTTGTCGCCGGTATGTGTGTGGGGTTGTCGACGAGAGTTAGTCGTTCATTGTCAGGAGCAGCTCCTCGTTGCTGCGGGTTTTCTCCATACGGTCCTTGATAAACTCCATTGCCTCGATAGGAGTGCGGTCGGAGAGGAACCGGCGGAGAATCCACATGCGGTTGATGGTATCCTGGCTGAGGAGCAGGTCGTCGCGTCGAGTGCTCGACGAGATGATGTCGACGGCAGGGAAGATGCGTTTGTTCGACAGCTTGCGGTCGAGCTGCAGCTCCATGTTGCCGGTGCCCTTGAACTCTTCGAAAATCACCTCGTCCATCTTCGAACCGGTCTCGATAAGTGCGGTTGCGATGATTGTGAGCGATCCGCCGTTTTCAATGTTTCGTGCGGCGCCGAAGAAGCGTTTAGGCTTTTGCAGCGCGTTGGCGTCGACACCACCGGTGAGGATTTTGCCCGATGCCGGCGACACGGTGTTGTAGGCGCGTGCCAGACGTGTGATTGAGTCGAGCAGGATTACTACGTCGTGTCCGCACTCAACCATGCGTTTCGCCTTTTCAAGCACCAGTCCGGCAATCTTTACGTGGCGTTCGGCCGGTTCGTCGAATGTGGATGCGATTACTTCCGCATTCACGCTTCGTGCCATGTCGGTTACCTCCTCCGGACGCTCGTCGATGAGCAGGATAATCATGTATGTTTCCGGATGGTTTTCCGAGATTGCGTTGGCAATGTCTTTAAGCAGGATTGTCTTACCGGTTTTCGGCGGTGCCACGATAAGTCCGCGCTGACCTTTGCCGATAGGAGAGAACATGTCGACGATGCGTGTCGAGATGTTGCAGGTGGTGCGTCCCGATGTCAGGTCAAACTTCTCGTCGGGGAACAATGGCACAAGGTGTTCGAAAGGCACGCGGTCGCGCACGAATTCTGTGGTGCGCCCGTTGATTGAGTCTACGCTGCAGAGAGGGAAGAATTTTTCACCTTCTTTCGGCGGACGGATGTTGCCTTCCACCACGTCGCCTGTCTTCAAGCCGTTTTGCTTGATTTGCGACTGCGACACGTAGATGTCGTCGGGCGACGACAGGTAGTTGTAGTCGGAGGAGCGGAGGAATCCGTAGCCGTCGGGCATCACTTCCAGCACGCCTGCGCCTTTCACGATGCCTTCAAAGTCGTAGAGCGGCTGTTGAGGCTGTTGGCGCTGCTGTTTTGCCGCGCGCTGCTGTTGTTGCTGCTGGCGGCGGTTTGCCTTCTGGTTTTTCTGTTGCTGTTGCTGTTTAGGTTCAGCCTGGAATGCCGCAACTTCGTCTTCGGCAGGCTGTTGCTGTTGTTGCTGGTCTTGCTGCTGGCGTTGCGAGCGGGGCACGAATTTCTGTCCGCCGCTGAACGGGAAGAACGAGCTGAATCCGATGTCGTTTTTCTTTTGCTGTTCGGCAGGTTTTTCTTCTGCCTGTTGTGCCTGTTGTGGCGTTTCGGCTTCAGGAGCGGCGTTTTCCGTCTCTGCCGGTTTCTCTTCCTGTTTTACGGCTGTCTCCACGTTTTCAGCAGGGGCTTCGGCCTCGGCTGCTGGAGCCACGACAACCTCGGCAGCCGGAGCTGTCATATCGGCGGCAGGCTCAGCCTCCTTTTTCTTGGATGTGCGCTTTGCCGTGGTTTTCTTTGCTGCCGGTTTCTCCTCTTTAGGTTCTTCCGTCTGAGCGGTCTCCGCGGCAGGCTCTGCCTCCTTCTTTTTGCTGTTTTTCTTAGGTTCAGCCTTTTTGGCGGCAGTCTTTACAGCCGTAGCCTCTGCGTTGTCATCGCTTTTTGGCTCGGCTGTTTTTTTCTTGGCTTTTGTTTTGGGTTTTTTAGCCTCCGATTTCGAAGCCGATTCTTTGGCGCGGTTTATCGCCTGCTCGTCGAGAATTGTGAAAATCAAGTCTTGCTGGGCCATTTTGTCGGCTTTCTTGATGTCGAATGTTTTGGCAATCTCGAGCAGTTCTTCTGGAGAGGCTGCATTTAAGTCCTGTAAGTTGTACATATATGTAAGATGTATTACATTTTGAATCTACGTCGCGCCGTTGTGCGCACGTGACTGTTCTGAAAATCTTTTTTTTGAGAAAATTAAAGAGTGGATGACTGCGGGAAGCGTAGCGAGTAATGGTGATTGATTATGCTTCCCTCAATCACGATGCAAAGATACGTCTAATTTCTTTTACGGCAAACAGAAATACAGACAAAAAATGAAAAAAAGTGAATGCTCACTCTCCGTATTCTTCGAGATAGGCCTCGCAGGCGGTGCGCAGCTCGTCGTACCATTCCTTGCCGAAGCGGCGCGTCAGCGGACCCTCAAGAAACTGATACAGCCGCACGTGGTTTTTTCTGCCCATCACTTCCGCGCATTTGCAGATTTTCCAACGATGGTAGTTGACGGCGGTGAAGTCGGGAAATTCCTGAAGGCGGGCAGGGTAGAGATGGCATGAGATTGGCTTGTAGAAGTCGATTTTTCCAGCACGGTATGCCTTCTCGATGGCGCAGAGACACATCCCGTTCTCTCCATAGCACGTAAACACACAGTTGCGCCCGTCGACAATCGATGTCACCAAGTCGCCTTCCTCGTCGACGTAGCCCACGCCCTGCTCCTCAATCACGCGTTTGGCAGCCGGCAGCAGGTCGTCCCACACCTCGGGCAGTATTTCCTTTATCTTGGCATATTCCTCTTTGGTGATAGGAGCGCCGGCATCGCCTTCGATACAGCATTCGCCGAGGCATTTGTCGAGATCGCAGCAGAAAAACTGTTCGATAAGGTCGAGGCTGACCAGTGCATTTCCGATTTGCAGCATAGTGACTTCTTCTTCTTTTTTCATTTCAGTGTGCGAAATTACTCGTTTTGTGCCGGATATGCAAGTGTGGCGGTGAAATGTGTTTTTAAACATAAAAAATTTTTTATACATAACGGAAAAATTTCCATAATTTTACGACCGCAAAAACTAAACTATTTTTTAAAGCCCTTTTTTGTAGATATTATGTTCTTAACCATTGTTATTGTTGCCGTATTTCTGATTGGTTACGGCTGTATTGCTCTTGAGAGCGGACTTAAAATCAACAAGACTGCGACCGCCTTGTTGATGTGTGCAATCTGTTGGTCGCTGTATATGATTGGCTGCCCTGATTATGTGGCAGAGTTTCATGCCGATGATTTTGCCCGGTTCTTCTCGGCGTTCCATCTTGACGACTCTGATGCCGCCGCGCGCCAGTTTGTGACGCAGGGCGTGCTGCTTGAGCATCTCGGCGATGCGTGTGAGATTCTGTTCTTCTTGATGGGAGCGATGACCATTGTCGAGACTGTCGACACCAACGGTGGCTTTGTTTTTGTGCGCGACCGTCTGCGCACCCGTAGCAAGCGTTCGCTGTTGTGGCGCATCGTGCTGATCACGTTTATTCTCTCTGCCGTGCTCGACAACCTGACCACGAGCATCGTGATGATTATGGTGCTCCGCAAGCTCGTGCAGGAACGCAACGACAGGCTTATCTATGCCTCGCTTATCATCCTTGCCGCCAACAGCGGCGGTGCGTTCTCTCCGATTGGCGACGTAACGACCATCATGCTTTGGATCAAGGGCAACATCACGTCGATAGGTGTGATTAAGGAAGTGTTACTGCCGTCGCTTGTCTCGATTGCCTTGCCTACGTTCCTGTTGCAGTTCAAGCTCAAGGGGCAGTTGGCTGTGGTGGAGGACAATGTAGATTTCACAAAATCGGCACTCAGTCATGGTGAACGGGTGGCGGTGTTTGTTGTCGGTGTGGGCGGCTTGATGTTTGTGCCGTTCTTCCGCTCCATCACTGGTCTGCCTCCGTTTATGGGCATCCTCTTCGTGCTTGGCTTGCTTTGGGCGATGACAGAGATATTCCTGCGTCACGAACACGAGTTGGAAGGCTCGTTCTCTGAGCGCGTGTCGACGATTCTTCATAAAATCGATTTGTCGACCATCCTGTTTTTCCTCGGCATCCTGATGGCTGTGGCTGTGCTGAGCGAGGTGGGTGTGCTTACAAGTTTCGGACAGTGGCTTGAACACGCCACCAACGGCAATGCTTATTTCGTGACAGGTGCCATTGGCGTGGTGTCGTCGATTGTCGACAATGTGCCGCTTGTGGCTGGATGCATGGGTATGTACAACGTTATCCCTGCTGCCGCAGTGACCAGTCCCGACATGATGATGTTTGTGCAGGACGGTCAGTTCTGGCAGTTGCTTGCTTACTGCGCTGGAGTGGGTGGCAGCATGCTCATTATCGGCAGCGCCGCCGGCGTTGTGGTGATGGGACTTGAGAAAATCACATTCGGCTGGTATTTACGCCACATTTCGTTTGTATGTCTGCTCGGTTATCTGGCAGGTATCCTGATTTACTGGCTTGAGCGGACGTTTATCTTCTGCTGATTTAAAGTTGATTGATATGTATGTACGACGGCGTTATATGTGTTGGCTCTATCGTAGCAGCGTTCCTCTGGCACGCATCCGCTTCGCTCTGCGGCGATAGCCTGGCCAACGTTGCTGTTGTTTCATGGCGCAAAGTCAGAAATCAACGCGCTCAGTGGCAGACAGCGCTTCGGAGATGCGCTACAGCGAAAGCAACCGCGCCACCGCAGCAAACGACTGCGGTGGCGCGGTGCGTGTTGTTATGTTCGATATTCTCTACGGTTCAGTCTATTTGAAGTTGAATGTAGGGAAGTGGGTGGCGTCGGTTACTACAGAGCCTGGCAATTTGTCGTAGCACATGCATGCGAATTGGTTGCGTGCACCACTGAACAGGTTCAATTCTGTTACCTTTGCGCCTTCAAATGTCACGTTGTCAACGTTTACTTTAAGGTTCTTAAACTGCATTGCGGCGTTGGCTTCCTCTGCTGTTGCTGAAGTGTAGTCCTCGAACAGGAAGAAGCCAACCCATTGTCCTGCTGCGTCTGTAGGATAGGTGTAGGAGCAATCCTTTACGTTGATAGTGAATTTAGTGTTTGTCTTGTTGCTGATGCGCACAGCTTCGCTTGTTTTTCCCAAGGTGAATGTGTTGTTCTCAATGTTAAGCACTCCGCCTTCAGCCATTCCGAACACCGATATTGCGTTGTTGGTGAATTTGGCAAATTTGCAGTTCTTTACTGTTACGTTCTTTGAAACAACGTTGCGTAGGTTGATTTCAATAGGATTGTAGCCGTCGGTGGCGCCGGTGTAGTCGAGCCCGTCGACAACAACATCGCCTGCCGTTTCAACAATTACGCGGGCATTTGACGTAGCTTTTGGGAAAGATCCAGTCAACTTCACGTTTCTCAGTGTTACGCCCTCTTCTGCCTTTGCGCTAAGTTGGGAGGCGTCGACTGTTCCGTTTTCAACGGCAACGCTGTGGGCGTTGAGCGCGATGTTGCTGTCCATTGTCTCGCCGTTGAGGTCAACGATCACGTCTTTTTTGCTCAGGTCTGCGCCTGAAGCCAAAAGGTCTTTGAGTTGGCTTACGCCTTTTGCATTGAGCACCTCATAGTTGTTGTCTGGGTTATTGAATCCCGGAGCGATTACAACGTTGAAGTTGGCAGTGTTGGTGAGCAACGAACCGTAGATGTTTGTGCGGTAGTTGCGTTGCACAGGCACGTTGGTGAACGTGCGGTTTGTCAGCGTGTAGTCAAACGCGATGTCGACAGTTTCTTTGTCCTTCGGCACGAGCACGTACGACATCGACAGATATTTGTAATCTTTGCTGTTTACTGAAAATTTAGAGTCCTCTGTAGGAATCGGTTTCTTTACGAATGTCGCAGTGACAGGGTCGCTGACCTCTCCTGAGAGAAGGTTGAGCGTCTTGTATGTTGCCACTCCGATGGTCGACTCTGAAACGGTGTAGCCGGCAGCTGCCGCTGCGTCAAAGTCGTCTGTTCCGATGTTGATCTGTGCGAACGGACGGCGGAGTTCCTGCGAAATGCTCATGTTGCCGCTAACCTTCAGCGCTTTCTTCTGACCGAAGAATGCGTCAAGATTGTCGGTGTTGTTTTCGGCATTGGCGTAGTTGACGGTTACAGTCTGGTTTTCAGAGTTGAACGTGTAAACGTTGTCGCCAGGAGCGTCGGCCCAGAACACGAAGTCGTATTCCTTGCCTGTGGTCAGCTGCAAGGAGATGGTGGTTTGCAGACCAGTCATTGTGGCTGTACCCTCGGGTTGTCCCTTAGTGCCGTCGGCTTTTTTGCAGACTTTAAGTCTTGTCGTTGTGCCTTTTTCATAGACGGCATAGTGCAGCTCGGTGGCTTTTGTGCCGTCGGCAAATGCACGGGTGCCCATGTCGCCAGGCAGCTGGGCTGTGATTGTCACAGTGCTTTCAGCGCCGGTCTTCAGATCCGATGTCTGGTCATCGGCGCAGGATGTTGCCATCAGCATCAATGCCGACATGGCAACGGTTGAAAATAATACCTTTTTCATAGAAAAAATATAAAGTTAATATTAAATTGTTTGTTTCTTTTTTATCTGATTTCAAGATTGAATTCGCCGTCGAATTCCGTATTGATGCTTACGCCTCCCGAAGCCTTCGACGAGAGGAAATTGCCGCGCACCACGGTGAGCTTGTTGCGCACCACTGGCACATCGATTGGCAGCGTGCTCGACAGCAGCGTTCCGTCGGTGTCGTAAACCTCCACCGAAACAGGCACCGTCGACTCTCCGCCGTTGACAAACACATAGTCGAATCCAAGTTCCACCTCCGTGTCGCTAAGCCGTTGCATCGTGCTGTCGAACGCGACGCCTGTCCAGGAGTCGGCTGGCTTGTTGGTAAACATATTGAATGAGCACGGCATGAAGCCTTGGTAGCGGAACACTACGCGGAAGTCGTTTGTGTTGATGTTCTTGATGTCGGCTTTGGGGTCGGCCTTTGGGTCGGCAGACTCTGGCGACACTCCTTGCTGTGCCTTCATTTCCGCTTCTTTTTGGCGGATGGCACGTTGCTGGAGCACGTAGCTGAGAAACTTGACGATGTCGTGGGAGATGAATTTGAACTTTGCCAACGGTCGCTCCATTTCAACCACTACGCGGTTTACGGCGGTAGACCGGGTGGAGTTTGACGTCAGCTCCGGGTTGTCGTACACTTCTGCTTCCTTCTCTCCGCGGAATGCGTCGCGGCGGTCGGTTGAGCCTGTATGGTTCTGACGGTCGGCGAGGATTATCTCCTCGAAGTTTGACGTGTTGTAATAGAGGTCGATTTTCGTGCCGTGGACCACGTAGTCTGCCCACACAAGAAAGCGGTATTTGCCAAGGCGAAGGTTGCGCCACAGCAGGCGCAACCTTTTATCTTGATTACAAGTCGCAGATTAATAAACCTTTGTTCCGTCAACAAACACTTGGCTATGTTTTGGATCTTTGTCATCCTTCACATTCCAGAGGCTGTCGCCGCTCTTTGAGCCAGTGCCGAAGCCTGTCGCCGTGCAGTTGTTGATGTTAATAACATATGTGCCCGGGATACGCGAGGTGTCAACTTCAATAGCAGCCTTGCCCTCTACTGGCGAAGAAGCAATAAACTCGCAGTTGTTGAACGTGGCATTCTGATCAGGATTGGCACCTTCATTATAAATCAGAACACACCTGCCGGCGCTCTCAAACCGGCAGCTGTTGAAAGTGATATCCTTTGAGCCATAAGTCCAAATGTTGTAGAAGTCTCTTGATGTCTGCTTGAACGTACAACTGTTGTATACAGCCTCCTCAGCATAAGAGAATGGCGTGCCTTCGATCACGCAACCCGTATAAGTCACAGCTTTTGCATGTTGGATGCCTGTATAGTTTGCGTTAGGCGATTTCACTGTCACGCCAGAGAAGCCGATTGTCTTGTCGCTGTAATTGATAGCTTGAGGAATGGAGATCACCGTTGTTTCGTCGCCCGAGAAAGTGACACCTTCAGCAACGGATGCAGGAAGCGTATAAGTGGTGCTCTCCTTCAATTTAATCACGGCGTTCGGAGTCTGAGCGGCTGTTGCCAATTCGGTCTGTGTTGAAGCCGTGATTACATTGTGATTATAGTCTGGGTCGTTGAATCCCGGAGCGATTACAACGTTGAAGTCGGCTGTGTTGGTGAGCAACGAGCCGTAGATGTTTGTGCGGTAGTTGCGTTGCACAGGCACGTTGGTGAACGTGCGGTTTGTCAGCGTGTAGTCAAACGCGATGTCGACAGTTTCTTTGTCCTTCGGCACGAGCACGTACGACATCGACAGATATTTGTAATCTTTGCTGTTTACTGAAAATTTAGAGTCCTCTGTAGGAATCGGTTTCTTTACGAATGTCGCAGTGACAGGGTCGCTGACCTCTCCTGAGAGAAGGTTGAGCGTCTTGTATGTTGCCACTCCGATGGTCGACTCTGAAACGGTGTAGCCGGCAGCTGCCGCTGCGTCAAAGTCGTCTGTTCCGATGTTGATCTGTGCGAACGGACGGCGGAGTTCCTGCGAAATGCTCATGTTGCCGCTAACCTTCAGCGCTTTCTTCTGACCGAAGAATGCGTCAAGATTGTCGGTGTTGTTTTCGGCATTGGCGTAGTTGACGGTTACAGTCTGGTTTTCAGAGTTGAACGTGTAAACGTTGTCGCCAGGAGCGTCGGCCCAGAACACGAAGTCGTATTCCTTGCCTGTGGTCAGCTGCAAGGAGATGGTGGTTTGCAGACCAGTCATTGTGGCTGTACCCTCGGGTTGTCCCTTAGTGCCGTCGGCTTTTTTGCAGACTTTAAGTCTTGTCGTTGTGCCTTTTTCATAGACGGCATAGTGCAGCTCGGTGGCTTTTGTGCCGTCGGCAAATGCACGGGTGCCCATGTCGCCAGGCAGCTGGGCTGTGATTGTCACAGTGCTTTCAGCGCCGGTCTTCAGATCCGATGTCTGGTCATCGGCGCAGGATGTTGCCATCAGCATCAATGCCGACATGGCAACGGTTGAAAATAATACCTTTTTCATAGAAAAAATATAAAGTTAATATTAAATTGTTTGTTTCTTTTTTATCTGATTTCAAGATTGAATTCGCCGTCGAATTCCGTATTGATGCTTACGCCTCCCGAAGCCTTCGACGAGAGGAAATTGCCGCGCACCACGGTGAGCTTGTTGCGCACCACTGGCACATCGATTGGCAGCGTGCTCGACAGCAGCGTTCCGTCGGTGTCGTAAACCTCCACCGAAACAGGCACCGTCGACTCTCCGCCGTTGACAAACACATAGTCGAATCCAAGTTCCACCTCCGTGTCGCTAAGCCGTTGCATCGTGCTGTCGAACGCGACGCCTGTCCAGGAGTCGGCTGGCTTGTTGGTAAACATATTGAATGAGCACGGCATGAAGCCTTGGTAGCGGAACACTACGCGGAAGTCGTTTGTGTTGATGTTCTTGATGTCGGCTTTGGGGTCGGCCTTTGGGTCGGCAGACTCTGGCGACACTCCTTGCTGTGCCTTCATTTCCGCTTCTTTTTGGCGGATGGCACGTTGCTGGAGCACGTAGCTGAGAAACTTGACGATGTCGTGGGAGATGAATTTGAACTTTGCCAACGGTCGCTCCATTTCAACCACTACGCGGTTTACGGCGGTAGACCGGGTGGAGTTTGACGTCAGCTCCGGGTTGTCGTACACTTCTGCTTCCTTCTCTCCGCGGAATGCGTCGCGGCGGTCGGTTGAGCCTGTATGGTTCTGACGGTCGGCGAGGATTATCTCCTCGAAGTTTGACGTGTTGTAATAGAGGTCGGTTTTCGTGCCGTGGACCACATAGTCTGCCCATACGAGGAAGCGGTATTTGCCTGGGCGAAGGTTGAGCCGCAGGGTGTGGTTCAGATTTTCAAGGTCGCTGTTGCAGACCACGACGGTGGTGTCCGACAGTCGGTTGCCATCGTTGCCGTCGATGCGGTAGGCGTTGACGGTGTAGCGTATGTCGTAGGTGATTTCTGTCTGTGTCTTTGTTCCCGACGGGCTGGCTTCGGTGGAGGCGCGCGAATAGTCGATGGTCTGATAGAAGCCCATGTCGATGGCGTTGGTGAAGTCGAGCACAAGTTCATACGGGCGTCGCTCCGGCATGTCGGGAAACTCGTGCACGTCGCATGCCGAGAAGCCCAAAATGGCGAACAGGCTCAAAATGCAATATGTCAGGGCTGATCGTTTCATCTTCTCTTGCGTTTAAGGTCGAAACGATAGATAAACGTCACTGCGGCATTGTCCACTCCGAAGAATGTGCGGCTTGTGGTGCTGACCATCGCACCGTTGGCTTCGTTGTGGAATGTGTCGTACTTTAGCCGGTAGCATCCGGCGCCGGCGGTGAGCTCCATCATCCAGTGCTTGCTCTTGCCGAGCGGTGTGCGCCAGCCGAAGCTCAGACCTCCGCCAAGTGCCGGGGTGTTGCCGTTATGGTCTTGATAGCGCCATTCCGACGATGATAGGGCATAGTTGTACTGTGCCACGCCGAAATGTGCGCCCACAAACCATTTGGGGGCAAACCACCAGCGCACTTCGGGCAGGAAGGCGAGTGTGCGCAGTTTGCGTGTGCGCGTAAAGTAGTTGAGTGCCGAGTAGTAGACGGGCAGCGTCACGCTCCAATACTTGTTGATGTCCACTTCCACGGCTATGTTGGAGATGAGCATAGCCCATCCTACGGCATTTGTTTTCAGGTAAAGTCCGCGTGTCCATTCTCCGTTGTCTCCAGGCTTCGCGTCGGGGATATCAACCGCTGGTATGCTGATTCCCGACAGGTCGTAGTCTGCCGTCGGCAATGCGATTTCTCCATCGGGTACAGATTCGGTTGTCGTAATCTGTGCCTTCGCGCTCCGCATCGATGGAAACACGTTGCGGTTCAGTGTCTTGTATGCCTTCTGCCGTTGAATCTCGAAAGCGCGGCGGTCTGCCCATCGTCCGGGAAGATACTCGATTACGGTGGAGTCGGAGTGCAGCACGCGGTCAATCTCGTTGTAGCCAGGCTCTTGCGATGTGCGGATTTCTGCTTTCAGCATGTCCCATGGAATCGTCGCCGGCAATCGCACCACCAGCGAGTCGGCAATGTCAATGCGCGAACGGATGTATTGCTCCAACGCGTTGGCGCGGGTTTCGCCAAGCTGCTTGTTTTTTATCGCAGGTCCTTCGGGCGAGGCATAGCCGCTGATTGTTAGCCTCTCAATGCGCACATTGGGATGGCTGTTTACGTATTGGATTGTTTTTTCGAGATTTGCGAGTTGACGGGCATTGTCTCTATATGCAGTGTCAACATTGCACTTCCCCACTTGGAAGTCAATGTCAATTTCTGTGATGTTGGTATGTGCGTTTGGGATTAAAAACATACCAAAGAGAAGCATTAATATGCCTACTCGTCTATTCATTCTTGTCGCTATTAGATTCTTGTCGCTATTAGATTCTTGTCGCTATTAGATTCTTTGTAAATCGAGTGCTAAGTTAGAATATTTGTTTTAAAAAAACAACAAGGCGTTATAATTTATAAGGTTAATAGTTGTTAAATATAGCAGCTCGTTGTCTGCTTTAAGGTGTATGTTATTGAAAATAAAAGGAATAATAAGCGACTTTTTTTGTCACTTATTATTCCTTTTATGTTTGTTAGTTCACGCGGTTTGCAACTGGCTCTCCCGCAATGAATTGGCGCACGTTTTCTGTGGCTGTGCTCATCAGGCGCGTGCGTGCCTCGAGGGTGGCCCATGCGATGTGGGGTGTCAGGAAGCAATTGCGCGCGGAGAGCAGAGGATTGTCGCCGCGGGGTGGCTCCTGCGACAGCACATCGGCGCCGAATGCCGCCAGACGCCCGCCGTTGAGCGCATCGGCGACAGCCTGCTCGTCGACAAGCGGACCGCGTCCGGTGTTGATCAGAATAGCCGATGGTTTCATCTTGGCGATGGATGCGGCATTGATGAGATGACGTGTCGACGGCGTGAGTGGGCAGTGAAGGCTGACCACGTCGGCTGAGGCAAGCACATCGTCGAGCGGTGCCGGCGTGATTCCTTCGGGCAGCGTGTCGGCGCTTTTTGATGTCATGGCCACCACTTTCATGCCCATTGCAACGGCTATGCGCGCTGTCGCCATTCCAGTGTTGCCGAGTCCGACAATACCCATTGTCTTGCCTGCCAGTTCTGTCAGCGCACTGTCCCAGAAGCAGAAGTCGGGGCAGTTTGTCCATTTGCCGTCGGCAACCTCGCGTGCGTATGAAGCCACGTGGTTTGTGATGTTGAGAATGTGGGCGAAGGCCATCTGTGCCACCGACATGGTGCTGTAGGCGGGGATGTTGGCAACCACCACGCCTTGGCGTGCTGCCGCTTCGGTGTCGATGATGTTGTAGCCTGTGGCGAGCACGCAGATGAAGCGAAGTCGTGGCAGTTGTCGCAGCGTGTCGGCGCTGAAAGGCACTTTGTTGGTCAACACGATATCGGCGTCGGCTGCGCGCTCCACGATTTTGTCGGCTGGTGTGCGGTCGAAAAGCGTCACGTCGCCCAAACGCTCAACGGGCGACCAATCGAGGTCGCCCGGGTTGAGGGAATATCCGTCTAAAATGCAGATTTTCATTATGTCTTAGAATTTGTAAGAAGCGCAGAACGACAGATACGCATCGTCCCAATCGTCGACATATTGGTATTTGCCTTCAGCTCCGATAGCCCAGTGTGAATTGATGTCGTATGCGAATCCGAGGCCTATGTCGACACCCAGCTTGTTGTAGTCGTCGGCGTGGAAGAACACCGGACCGAGGATTGGGTAGAGAGAGAAGTTGCGTGGCAGCTCGAAACGATAGCGGAAGTCGCCGTCGATAGTCAGCGTGTTGCTGTCGTTGAAATAATAGTTGAGCGACGGGGCGAACTCAAAGTTGCGCGGCAGCTGGAATGTCACTCCGATGCCAAGACCGAAATCGCTGCGGAGGTTTGCTTTCATATCGAGCGAACGTACTTGTGCTGATGCCGGAAGAACGGCAGCGACTGCAAGAATTGTAGCGATGAAAAACTTCTTCATAATGTTCAGGTTTTTGATGTAAGTTAGTATGATTTTATTGTATAAACAATGAATGTTGAGAAAAGTTTTGGGCAATTCTGCAAAATGTGTTGTCCAATCCGTGATTTTGGTAATAAATGGTTGCTGCTCAAAGTGTAATTTTGCATACATGAAGACAAAAATAATTCTGGCGGCGCTGATGGTTGTCGGCGTGCTGTCGGGAAAAACAGAAAAGACGATGAACGAAACATTGAATCAAAAGCAACAGGCCCTTGTTGCCGTCGCGGCATGCGAGGCAAAAGATGACCAAAAAACGTTGGAGAGAATTCTTGACGACGCTTTCGAAAGAGGTGTGCTGACCGTCAACGAGGCGAAAGAAACGTTGTCGCAGCTGTATGCTTATACGGGTTTCCCGCGCAGCCTTAATGCGCTTGCCTCGTTGCAGAAAGTAGTGGCTGAGCGTAGAAAAAAAAACAGGAGCGTGGAGGTGGGCTGCGACGCCTCGCCGTTGCCTGATGATTACGACGCTTTGAAACAAGGCGCCGTGGTGCAGACTCGGATGAGCGGAAAGCCGTTTGACTACGCTTTTGCTCCTGCTGTTGACTATTATCTTAAAGCGCATTTGTTTGGCGACATTTTCGCACGCGACGTGTTGACCTACTCCGAACGGGAGATTGTAACTGTGGCGGCTTTGTCGGCAATCGATGGCGTGGAGCCGCAGTTGAAGGCGCACGTGGCTGGCGCGCGACGGATGGGGGTTACTGACAGACAACTGCGTGCCATCCCGGAGGTGCTTGAGCAAAAAGTGGGGCGTATGGAGGCTTTCCGTGCGGCGAAAGCTGTGGCGGAGGAGTTTGGTGAGGTGTTTGTTGAAGGCAGACCAATAGAGCATCAGGTGTTTCCGACAGGTGAGCCAAACACGGAATATGCAAAATATTTCATCGGCAACAGTTATATTGCGCCGCTTCTCAGTGAGGGACTGCCGATATGCAACGTGACTTTCGAACCGCGTTGCCGAAACAATTGGCACGTGCATCACCGTGGTGCACAGGTGTTGATTTGTGTGGGCGGTGAAGGATGGTATCAAGAGTGGGGAAAGCCTGCGCGGCGCTTGCATCAGGGCGACGTGGTCAATATCCCTGCCGAGGTGAAGCATTGGCACGGTGCTGCAGCCGACTCGTGGTTTCAGCATATTGCAATCGCTGTCCCGGCTGACGGGGCTTCAAACGAATGGCTTGAACCAGTCACTGATGAGGAATACGATAAATTGAGATAAGGAATGAACCGATTTTTGACATACCACGATGTGGATTTCAGCGACTGACGGATGCTGAACGGCGTGTCGCAGGAGTATGTCGACAATTGGGTGAAAAAATAGGGAAAAGATAGAAAAGGCGGCTGTGAAGCCTCCGATATTAATCACGAATTTGGTAAGTAATCAGTCTGCTTAGAGTGCGGAAATTCCCTGCCGCACTCTCTTTTTATATTTTTGTGCTGATAATAATTGCCATTCTCGCAGAAAAATCCGAATTTTGCAAAATCGGAATCATACGACAATGGCAACAACAATAAAAAAAGACATCTATATGACTTCGCTCGGAGAGGTGGCGTATTTCACCATCTGCGATGACGAGTGCGGCTCGGTGGTGCTGTCGGCGCTGGGTGCCGGTGTTGTGGCTTTGTCGGTCCCTGACGGGAACGGCGAGTATAGGGATGTGGTCATCGGCTATCCGTCGGCTGAGGCATATTGCCACGACGATCCTAATGCCGGAAAGTTTATAGGGCGCTATGCCAACCGCATTGCCCGTGGGGTGTTTTCGATTGACGGCAATGAGTACCATCTTGAATGCAACTGCGGTCCGAACGCCTTGCACGGCGGACGTGAGGGCTTTGCCCACAGGATATGGAAGAGCCGCACGGTGGGCGATAATGCCGTGGAGTTTTCGCTCACGAGCGATGACGGCGACCAGGGCTATCCCGGAACGCTGACAGTCAAGGCGCTCTACACGTGGATGCCGTCGTGCGGGCTGTGTCTCGACATCGTTGCCACTACCGACCGCCCTACGGTGCTCAATCTGACAAACCACTGCTATTTCAATCTTGACGGCCACAACAGCGGAAGCGTGTTGAGCCACAAGCTGCAGCTGAACGCGTCGCGCTATCTCGTGACCGACTCTTCGCTGGCGCCTACCGGCGAATTGGCCGACGTGAAAGGCACTCCGATGGATTTCATTCAGCAGAAGACGCTTGGGCGCGACATCAATGCCGACTTCCAACCGCTTGCCTACGGCAAAGGCTACGACCATTGCTGGGCTGTTGACGGATGGCAGCCGGGAAAATTGTCGACGGTGGCAAGATTGGAATCGCCGATGGCTCGCGGACGTGTCCTCGAGGTGGAGTCGACGTTGCCGGCTGTGCAGGTCTACACCGGAAATTGGCTTACGTGCTCAAGTCCGGAAGGTAAGGACGGTGCCGCCTACAAGGATTACGATGCTGTGGCAATTGAGTGCCAGGGGTTTCCCGACGCGCCAAATCATCCTGGATTCCCGTCGCAACGGCTGAATCCGGGTGAAGAATACAGACAGACTATAAGATACATGTTTAAAAGTAAAGATTTAGGAAAATGAAACCAACACTTTTTGTTCTCGCTGCCGGAATGGGCAGCCGTTATGGAGGGTTGAAGCAATTGGACGGTCTTGGACCTCACGGGGAAACAATTATGGATTACTCCATCTATGATGCAATACGCAGTGGATTTGGTAAGGTTGTATTTGTGATTCGTAAAGATTTTGAAGACGATTTCCGCTCGAAAATCCTTTTCAAATACGAGGGACACATACCTGTCGAGGTGGTGTTCCAGTCGACCGACGCTCTCCCTGAGGGATTCACTTGTCCGGAAGGACGCACAAAACCGTGGGGCACAAACCACGCTGTGCTGATGGGCAAGGATGCCATCAAGGAGCCGTTTGCTGTTATCAACGCCGATGATTTCTACGGCCGCAACACGTTTGAGGTGATGGCTGCCGAGCTATCTCGTCCGCGCGACCGCAAGGGCGACTATTGCATGGTGGCGTTCCAAGTGGGCAACACGATGTCGGAAGGCGGAACGGTGTCGCGTGGTGTGTGCCATGAGAAGAACGGATTCCTCGACACTGTCGTGGAGCGTACCGACATCGGATATGCTGCCGACGGAACTGTCGAGTTTACCGATGAGAACGGCAACAAGCAGAAACTCGCGCCTGAGACTCCGGTGTCGATGAACATGTGGGGATTCACGACCGACTACTTCGACTACAGCGAGAAGGCGTTTGTGGAATTTCTGAAGGAGAACATTGATAAGCCGAAGGCTGAATATTTTATCCCGTCGGTAGTAAACCAAATGATAAACAGTGGCTTGGCAACAGTGCGTGTGCTTAAAACCTCATCGAAATGGTTTGGTGTGACTTACGCCAACGACCGCCCGGTAGTGGTGGCTAAATTCGCCGAGTTGCACGCGTCGGGCGAATATCCTGAAAAAATGTTTTAGCCAGACTTGATAAACAACAGCGGCGGCAGAGAAAACTCTGTCGCCGCTGTTGTTTTTTAATACCTCTCCAGTGTCGTCGCTGACCACGGAATGAAAATGGATTTTATTCCAATTTCTTGAATTGATACGGGCAGTCTCTTAGGTACGGGAATCCGTTGTTGGTGCTTGTGGAAACGGCCCATACGGATTTGAAGTCAAAACCCTTGTAGGTTGACTCTTTCGACTTGTCGCTTTCCTTGAATTTGTCGGCACACCAGTATTTACCTGAATCCTCGAGCACATATAGGTTGTGGTGGTAGAAGATGCTTCCGCCCTTGTGCGTGCCTATTATTCCATTGCCATGCGACACCTTCTTGGCGTTGTAGCAATTCTGCACCTCGCCCAGATGGTCGATGCAGCCCAGCACGCCGCCATTGTCGGAATCCTGGTTGGTTGGCACGATGCCCATGTTGTAGCAGTTGTGGAGCATATAGTGGGTCTCGTCATCCGGCGATCCTTGCTCCTGCCATCCCAACAGGCCGCCTACGTTGGCGTTGCCGGTGTTGCTGCCCACCTCGCCGAAGTTGCACGAGTAGGCCAGCTCCATATTGTTGGGCAATGCTGTCCCAGCCTCGTCGTTTGAGCCCATGCGTCCGGCGATGCCTCCCACCTTTACGTCGTTGCCGCTGCCGTAGACCTTGCCGTGGTTCGCGCTGTGGCTCACTACAGCTTTGCGAGCGTTGAAATATCCGATGATGCCGCCGACGTTGCCTCCGTTTGAGCCGTTGACTTCGCCATAGTTGGCGCAGTATAGGATGTAGTGGATTGTCTCAATGCCAAGATTCAAAATGCCGTTGGCCCAATAGTGGCCAACGCAGCCTCCCACTTGGCCGGTTCCGGTGACCTTGCCCACGTTGACTGCATTTTTCAGATAGAAATTTTTAGCCTTTCCTTCTTCGTGAATATCGCCGATGATTCCGCCGGTGTAGTTGGCTCCCGAGATTTCGCCATAGTTGATGAGATTCTCGCAGGTGGCGCAGTCGAATTGGTTGAGGCGTCCGATGATGCCGCCTGTGCTGTCGGAAATCTTATTGTCGATTTTCGGCGAATTGTTGACGCAGCCGCGCACATAACCTTTGTCTATGTTGTCGGCAAGACCGATGATGCCGCCCACGTTGTTGCAGCCTTCAACTGTACCTGCAAAGCATAAATTGGTGACAAAAGAGTTCTTTATGTAACCAACGATGCCGCCAACGTTTTTCGTGATGCCCGATGTGCCGGCAAATCCGGAGAATGTCGGCGTGAAGGTGCTTGCTTTCGGGATGGAAGTGTAGTTTGACAAAGTGCCGATGTTCAGACTGCCTGTCAGCGTTGAATTGTCGGCGCTGCCAACCATGCCTCCGATGTTTTGCGGACCGGTGGCTTTGGCATATTTGGAGATGTTGAACAGACTCAGATTCACGGTGGCATTGGTCACATTGCCGATGGCGCAACCTGCATTGGTGTCGGTGGCGGATACCGGGGCGTTGATATAGATTCTTTTGCCTGTGAGTTTGGTGTCGTCGATGTGGCCGGCAAATCCTCCTACATTGAGTTTGCCGGAAATTTTGACCAATGAGTTGGCATCCTGCTTCACTGACGTTCCGTCGTCGGAACCTTCAACGGCAATGCTGTGGCTGTGGCCTCTGACGGTGCCGAAAAGTCCGCCGACACTGTTGTTGCCGCTTGCCACTGAAAAGAATCTGCAATTCTCAATCGACATGTCGCCGCCCATGCTGGTGTAGCCGGCAAGACCGCCTGTGGAGTCGCCTCCGTAGACAGGAAAATTGAGCGACACGTTTCTGAATTGGCACGACTTGAAGTTGAACAGTCCGCCGATGAGTCCGCCGGCGTTCTCGCCGACAACCGACACTGCCTTCAGATTGCCATCTTCTGCCTGCACGGAGCGCACCATCGTCACGTCGGAGATGCTTATGTTGGTTGTTGAGCCGTCAACGCGTCCAACCAGTCCGCCGGCATTGTTTGCCGATGCCGTGACGGAGAAAGGCATGTAGCTGCGGCTTTCATCGCCCCGCTTGTTTTTATCCACTTTGGCATTGTAGAATTTGCTGATTGTCAGCGACCCGTCCTTGAACAGTCCCACAGCGCCGCCAATGGCATCCTCTCCGGCTACAAATGCCATGATGCTCGAGTTGGAAATCGTAAGCTCGCCGGTGGCGTAACCGATGAAGCCGCCTATGTTGTAGCGGTTCTGGGCATTGATTGAGCCCTCGATGTTTACACTGTCAATCATCACCTTGCCCGATGATTTTCCGGCAAGTGCGCCGCCGTTTGAGTGCACACCCTGAATCATGGCGTTGATGGTGAGGTTGTGGATTACGGCGCCGCCAACGAGTTCCTTGAACAGACCAATCTCGCAGTCGTTAGGCTCGGATGTGCTTCCGGTGTAGGGCACGGTCAAAGTGAAGCCGTTGCCTTGATAGTTGCCGGCAAACGATTCGCAGGCATGATATGTGCCGGTGATAATCTGGCTGCGCGGCGGCACGTCGAACGAGGCGGTCTGCTCGAAAAACAGTCCGAAACCCTTTGAGTTGCCGTCTTCGCAAAGTCCGATCTCAAACTCGTTGAACGCTTCTTTGGAGCCGATTATGTAAGGTTTTTCCTGTGTGCCGTGGCCGGGCAGACGGAATTTTCCTTCGCGCGCCTGTATCTCTTCGACAATCTCCTTGATGATTTTGAACTTCATGCGCGGACAGATGGCTTTGCCGTTGCCGAGGAAGGCAAGTGCGTCATATTCGCCGTCGGGGATTGTCTGCTTTTCCGGGATGTGGATGGCGTAGACAGGTTTGCTTCCGCTGTTGTCGACGGTCATGCTGAATTCATACAACGCGTCGTCGGCGTTCGAATGGAATACGATGCGTATGTCGGCGCCGTTGTCAATAGCCCAGTTTAGGCGGTCGGTTGTGAATTTGCTTATACGGAAGCCTTCCACCTTTTCCAGTTTGGCATCGTTGACGCCAAGGTCGAGGTCATCGTTGCAGGCACACCACATTCCGGCGGTTGCTGCTATCACTATGCTGATAAGTATGCTCTTTATTCTCATGTTGTTATGATTTATGAAATGTTAGTTCATCGGGGTTTCCATCTCGGAATGGTATGGGATAGGGAACGAGCCCTGCTTGTCTGCCACCTGCCATAGCGGCATAGCGCCGTCTGTGTTCAGCAAGACTTTAAAAAATGCTTTGTTGTGAAGGTCGTCGAGCGTAGCGCCGGTTTCGTATCCTCCATAAATGTCGAACGAGCTGCCGATGTAGTAGATGTTGTCGTCGTGGGAGAATGACGATTTGCTACTTGCCACTATCGGGCTATGCCAATTGGTGCCTATCGACACATTCCGTTCTACCACCGACTCCGCGCTGGCGTAGCTTGTGATTCCGCCGGAGTGCTTTTTGTTGGTTGGACCGAACTTGCCGGCGTTCAGACAGTCGGTGGCCATGCAGTATTGCTGCATATAGCCGATGATGCCGGCGGGGTAGTCTGCCGATGGTGCATTCACCGTTCCGACGTTGGTGCATTGCTTGACGACGATGGCATTCACCGTAAAGTTGGTGGCGCATTCAAAGATGGCGTTCGCTCCGCCGATGACGGTGGCTACCGGACCGATAATGCCGGCGGCAATTGCAAGCGTGCTGCCTCCGGTGGCGAATGCAGACACAACGGCTGCAACTGTTCCCACAGCGATGCAGGCTCCCGCTATCGATTTGGTGATAATCTCCGTTACCTCACGCTGTGATTCGATATGCTTTACGCGATCCTCGCGTGTACGGTTCATATTGTAGTATACGGTGGAGTTGTTGACGTCCGACGCCTCAAAAAATTTCATCACAGTGTTGTGGTTGTTGATGTAGCTGCTTATTGTCGAGCCGTCGATGCCAGGGGGAAGGCTTGAGGCGTCGACCGTGTATCCTGCTTGGATTGCTTGTATCCGCGACTTCACTTCGCTGCTGATTCCGCCTGCCGTAGCCTCAAGATTGGTCTGTATCTCGTCGAGCTCTTTCTCGGTTATGATTCCGTAGATGCCGATTCCGTAGACGATTTGGTCGTAGGCTATCAACGACCAGTCGATGGTGGCTTCTCCGATATGGAGCACGTGCAGGAATTCTTCGAAAGCCTTTGAGCCTTTCATCACACCGTCGGTCAATGTTTTGCCGATTACTGAAATTGCTGGACCCGCTATTCCCATTACTATTTCTGCCGCGCCGACAACACATCCGGCAATGTCCATTCCTGTCCATTCGCGGGCGTCGCCTGCCTCGCCGATGATTCCACCGGTGGAGCGGTTGCCTGAATCGTTGATTGTTCCGCCGTTGAAGCAGTAGTTGGCCACGGTGTAGTTGCCTACCCAGCCGGCAATGCCGCCGGTGTAGGTCGACGTAACATTGAGTGTGCCGAAGTTCTGGCATCCGAACAGTGCGCCGAAGCTCGTCTTTCCAACAATGCCGCCTGCCGACTCGGCTTTGGCGGCTGTCACGGTGCCTTGGTTGACAACGTTGTAGATTACGGCTATCGACGTGTTGCCGACGATGCCGCCAAGTGTCGACTGGTTGTCGGTGGCGCTGACGGCTCCCGTGTTGACCACTTCGTAACCGCCGAATTGCGCCTCTCCGCAGATGCCGCCTACCGACGTGCGTCCGCTGACTGCGGCAACGTTGCCGCAATCCTTGGCAAGAACGTTGTTGTAGAGCAGTTCGCCTCCCAGATTGCCACCGGCTTTGCCGATGCGGGTGCTGCCGATGATGCCGCCCACGCCTATGGCTCCCTCGATTTTACCTTCGTTGAATGATGAGTAGATGAAAGCCACACCTGTGCCTCCGGCGATGCCTCCGGCGCCGATTCCTCCGTTGTCGGTCGTGCCGCTCATCACCGCCGTGCCGCCAGTGATGGCTGACATGTTGCGGCAGCCTGAAACGAACAGCGAGTCGACAGAGCCGACGATGCCTCCAGCACCGCTGTAGCGCGCCGTGATGCGGCCGTGGTTGTTGCAGGCAAGAGCGTTGATGGTGGAGTAGAGGGTGCCGGCGCCTACAAGTCCGCCCACGGCATAGTCGCCGCTGACGCGCGTATTGTTGTTATAGCAGCTGTCGACCGACAGAAAGCCTTTGCGGTCAACCACGCCGATAAGTCCGCCCACTGCCACGCTGCCTGTCGGCGCGCTGACAGAGCCACCTTCCACTGTGCATCCGTGAAGCGCCGAGCTGCCTCGCTTGTCGCCGGGTGCCGATGTGCCGCCCACGAGTGCGCCTACGGCATAGTTGCCTTCAATGTCGGGGTTCTGTACGGTGAGGTTGCTTATCTTCGCCTGGTCGATAAATCCGAACAGACCGATGCCGGGGGAGTTGGGCCTGTGAATCCACAATCCTGTGATTTTGTAGCCGTTGCCGTCATAGATGCCGCGGAACGGATTCTCCGGGATTGAGCCTATCGGAAGCCAGCCGAATTTGCGGTCGCTCGACGTGCAGATGTCGCGCATGCGCAAGTCGCATTCCTGACGGAAATGGGTTTTTCCAGTCAGTTTGGTGTTGTTTTCGTCGCTGTTGGTGAAGTCGCGCAGACGCCACAGGTGCTCGGCGCTTGAAATGATAAAAGGATTGGTTTCCGAACCGTCGCCAACAAGTTCAAATTCCGAATTGAACGTGTCGAGCACTGTGGCGGAATGGTTTTCGGCGGAAATGCGCACGCGGCATCCGAGTCCGTAGTCGGTCCATACGGTGTCGGTGCCGTTTTCGATTGTAGGCACTTCAAGTGCGAGCAGGCGGTAGGTGCCTGTGCGCAGTCCGGTGTCGAGCGTGAGCAGTGATGTGTTTCCAGAACGCATGTGGTTGCCACGGCGGCGGAATATTGTGCCGTCCTCGGCTTTGATTACGCATTCAAAGTCGGTTCCTGAGAATTTGTCCATTTCCGAGCTGAGCGTTATCAGACGTTGTGAGCCCACAAATGCGTCGTTGGCATCCGGCTCGATGTCGTTGTTGTCTTTGCAGGCAAATAATATGCAGGCAAGAGTAATAATCAGAAAATGCAGGTTGCTTGTTCTCATTTTTTGAATGAAGAGTTTGGTTGGATTGATTTTTTTGATGACAAAATTACCATTCCGGCAGTGTTGATGCAGTTTTATAAATGTTAAAAAATGTGAATGTATAAAAATGATAAAGTGTTGTTTTTTAATGAATTGTGCTTGGTGTTGCGTCAGAGGAACATTTTTTTTGAGTTGAAATCGCGTCAGAGGAACATCCGGAGAAAAGAAAGGCGCACCGCTTTTGCGGTGCGCCTTGTGTCGTAGTGTTGTTGCTAAGCCTATCGAGGCAGGGTTTCGATGGTCAGGGCATCGTATGCACGATCGGCTTTTTTGCGAGCCTCCTCGACGGTGTCGGCTGTGGCGAGGATCACAGCCATGCGGCGGTGGCCCACAACCTCCGGCTTGCCGAAAATGCGGATTTGAACTCCTGGCTCGGCAAGTGCCTTCTCAAGGTTGCCGAACACCACTTTGTCGGTGTCGCCTTCAACCACGACGGCTCTCGACGCCGATGGACCATAGAAGCGAATTTCAGGTACCGGAAGTCCGAGCAATGCGCGTGCGTGAAGGGCAAACTCACTCATGTCTTGCGAAATCATTGTCACCATACCGGTGTCGTGTGGACGAGGTGACACCTCACTGAAAATCACATCGTCGCCTTGGATAAACATCTCCACACCGAAGATGCCGTAGCCGCCAAGCGCGTCGGTGACCTTCTTGGCTATCTCTTGGGCTTTTGCAAGTGCTGCTGGAGCCATTGCTTGTGGCTGCCATGAATAGCGGTAGTCGCCATTCTCCTGTATGTGGCCTATCGGTTGGCAGAATGTGGTGCCGCAGCAGCTGCGCACGGTGAGCAGCGTTATCTCATAGTCAAACTTCACGAAGCCTTCCACAATCACGCGTCCAGCGCCGGCGCGTCCGCCTTCCTGGGCTATTGTCCACGCTTCTTCTGTCTGTGCGGCATTTTTTATTGTGCTTTGTCCGTGGCCTGAAGAGCTCATCACGGGCTTCACTACGCAAGGGATGCCCACTTCCTCGACAGCCTTGAGAAATTCTTCTTTTGTAGAGGCAAAGCGGTAGGGCGACGTTTTGACGCCGAGCTCTTCGGCGGCAAGGCGGCGGATGCCCTCGCGGTTCATTGTGAGCCATGCGGCGCGGGCGGTTGGGGTGACGTGGAAGCCGTCTTTTTCCAATTCAAGCAGTTTGGGTGTTGCTATCGCCTCGATTTCGGGGATGATATTGTCGGGCTTCTCCTCGCGGACCACTTTCTCAAGAGTCTCTGCGTCGAGCATGCTGAACACGTGTGAGCGGTGGGCCACCTGCATAGCCGGTGCGTTGGCATATTTGTCGCATGCCACTACTTCCACACCGTAGCGTTGAAGTTCGATTGCCACTTCTTTTCCGAGTTCGCCGCTTCCGAGCAGCAGGGCTTTTTTGCCCACGGGAGTCATTACAGATCCAATTTTTGTCATATTTGTAGATTTTAGTTAGGGATGGTGCAAAGTTACGATTTTTGCCTAAATAAAACAAAAGGAAGGACTGCCCGAATAAGACCGGACCGACCTTCCTTCTTTTATTGTTCTGACAGCGTCAGTACGAACCGTAGATTACTTGTTGAGCGCAACAACAATTTCGCCTTCAACCTCAGTAATGTTCAATTTCCCTTCGCGACCCAACCAGCCAAAGGCTGCGTAAAGTTCTTTCTCTTTAAGTTTTGTCGCTTTTTTCAATTGCTTGATGTTCAACGACTCGGCATCGTTGAGTGCGTTCCACACCAAACCTGCCCATGAGCCAATAGTTTCAATGTTCATAATAATAAGAATTAATATGTTTTCGATGCAAAGGTAATAATAAAAATTAAAAAATGTAATTTTGTTGCCGAAAAATATTGCTTTATAGCATAAAATCCTGCTTTTTTTATCATATTCGGTTTTTTTTGCGCTTTTTCTTGTGCTTTTTTTGAATAAGATAGGCTGCATCTTAGCAAATCATGCAAATAAATTTGCCGTTTTGCATTCGATTTGCACTATCTTTGTACTCTATGGAAGGACTGGTAGTAAAAAATACGGGAAGTTGGTATGTTGTAAAGACCGACGGCGACAATAAAATGGTGAATTGCAAAATCAAGGGTAACTTCCGCTTGAAGGGCATCCGCACCACTAACCCTGTGGCTGTCGGCGACCGTGTGACTGTGGCTGAAAACGCTGACGGCACGGGGTTTATCACTGCGATAACGCCTCGCAGAAACTATATTATCCGCCGTGCGTCAAATTTGTCGAAGGAGTCGCATATCATCGCGTCCAACCTCGACCAGGCGTTTCTTGTGGTTACGTTTGCAGCGCCGATGACTGCCACTGTGTTTATCGACCGTTTCCTTGCCACAGCCGAGGCTTATCGGGTGCCGGTGGTGATTGTGGTCAACAAGATTGACGCTCTCGACGAGGAGTGGCTGGAATTTGTCGACTCGTTTGCTTATCTCTATGAGAGCATTGGCTATGAGGTGAGGCGTGTGTCGGCTGAAACGGGCGAGGGCATCGACGGGCTGAGGGCTATGCTTGAAGGAAAGGTGACGCTCTTCTCTGGCAACTCGGGCGTGGGAAAGTCGACGCTCATCAACAGACTGATTCCGGGGCTCGACTTGAAAACAGCCGCAATTTCCGAAGCGCATCAGACGGGTATGCACACTACCACATTCTCTGAAATGTATCCGCTGGCCGATGATGCCGGGGGGTATATCATCGACACTCCTGGAGTGAAGGGATTTGGCACGATTGACTTCAACGTGGAGGAGGTGGCACACTATTTTCCAGAAATATTCCGTGAGTCTGCCGATTGCAAATACAACAATTGCACGCATATCCATGAACCGGGATGCGCCGTGAAGCGGGCTCTTGAGGAACACCGCATCAGCGAGTCGCGCTATGCCAGCTATCTGAGCATCATCGACGACAGCGCGCCGGATAAATATCGCAAGCCTTTTTAGTGCTGTTTTGCTACGGATTGCAAGCAGATTGCTTGGAATAATTTCATATTCTCGGTAAAATGTCGTAAATTTGCACGAAATTTTCAAAAATTGGAATGATGAGTCAGAAAGCGACATTTACTTCTAAGCTGGGAGTTATTGCGGCTACCGTTGGGTCGGCAGTCGGTCTTGGCACGGTTTGGCGGTTTCCCAACGAGGTGCAGTCAAACGGCGGTTCTGTGTTTTTGATTACTTACTTGCTGTGCGTGCTTCTTGTGGGCATACCGGTGATGCTTGCCGAGTTTTCTGTGGGACGCGGCAGCGGCAGTGACGCTATCGGCGCCTACCGCAAACTGACGCCTCGGCGTCCGTGGTGGATTGTCGGGGTGATAAGTGTGCTTGCTCCCTACTTGATAATGATGTATTATATGGTGGTTGCCGGATGGACTCTGCAATATTTGTGGATGTCGCTCAGCGGTGCGCTTTTTGATGGTGTTGGCAGCGGTGTTGCCGAGCCGGAGGCGTTTCAGGCGATAATGCGGCATTCGCTTGCCGAGGGATGGCAGCCGGTGTTTTGGACGGCGGTGATGATTGTTGTCAATTTGTTGGTGCTTATGCGCGGTGTGCAGAAGGGCATAGAGCGGATGGCCAACACGCTGATGCCTTTGCTGTTTGTCATTCTGCTCGTGTTCTGCGTTGTGTCGCTCAATTTACCGGATGCAATCGACGGTGTGGAGTATTTCCTGCGTCCCGACTGGTCGAAGCTTGACGGCGGTGTGCTGATAAGCGCTGTGGGACAGGCTTTCTTCTCGCTGAGCCTCGGCATGGGCATTCTGGTGACATATTCTTCTTATTTTCCCAAGTCGACCAACTTGCCGCGCACGGCTACTACGGTGTCTATGCTTGTGTTTATGGTGGCAGTGTTGATGGGACTCATCATTTTCCCCGCTGTGAAATCGTTCGGCATCGAAGGCTCGACGCAGGGCACAACGTTGATTTTTGTCACGTTGCCGCAGATTTTTATGGAACTCCCGTTGCCGCAGTTGTGGGCTGTGTTGTTCTTCGGACTGCTTGTCGTGGCAGCTCTGACATCCACTGTGTCGATAGCGGAAGTGCCGATAGCCTATTTGACGCAGACATTCCGCATGCCACGGCGTAAGGCGTGCTTGCTGACGCTGTTGCCGATGCTCGTGTTCAGCACGGTTTGCGCGTTGTCGCTCGGTCCGTGGTCGGGAGTGCAGTTGTTTGGCATGACGATATTCGACTTCCTTGATTATTTCACGTCCAACATTCTGTTGCCGGTGGCGGCGGTAGGTGTGTGCCTATATGTGGGCTATGGGCTGCCGAAACGGTTTTTCTTCAAGGAAGTCAGTAATGAAGGGACGGTGAAATTCCGGTATGCGCCGCTGTTTTTCTGGTTTGTGCGCATCGTGGCGCCCCTGATGATACTTGCGGCATTCGCCAATAAATTATTTTTCGAATAGTGATGCTTGCGTGGCAGCCAAAATGAAGAAGCCCTGTCTGCTCTCCAGGCAAGGCTCCTTCTAATGCTTATGATAATGCTTGTTTATGGTCGTGGTAACGAATCATTATATCTTGATTTTCTTCTGTATCTGTAAAATTATTATCAATAACTGTTTATATGTCCATTTTGCCTTCATAACGGTGGTTTTTGTGCTCAATCGTTTTTTTTAACTTCCGGTGTTTTGAATTGGTGAATTAATGCACTATCTTCGCATCAGAGACAACAAAGATTGATGAAAATGCAAAGATTCAAACCATATACATTGAATTTAGGCGGACGGCTGACCATGGTCGACAAACCGCTTGTGATGGCGATTCTCAACACTACGCCCGATTCGTTTTTCTCTGGAAGCAGATGCCCGCAGAAGGAGGCGATAAGCCAGAGAGTGAGGCAAATGGTGGAAGAGGGGGCTGACATCATCGATATTGGCGGATATTCTTCGCGTCAGAATGCCGACGATGTGCCTGCCGATGAGGAGTATCGCCGTGTGGAGGAGGGTCTGCGCATTGTCAGGGAAGTGGCTCCGCAGATTCCGGTGTCGGTCGACACGTTTCGTGCCTCGGTGGCTGAACGGTGCGTCGGGGAGTGGGGCGTGGAGATTATTAACGACATCGCGGCTGGCGGACTTGATCCGGATATGATTGCCACGGTGGGACGTGTGAAAGCGGCATACATAATGATGCACATGCGCGGAAATCCGCACACGATGACGTCGCTGTGCGACTATGACGACGTTGTGGCTGACATATTGCAATATTTCTGCAGAAAAATCAACGAGGCGCAGCAGGCGGGAATATGCGACATAATCCTCGATCCGGGATTCGGATTATTCAGCAAGACACTCGACCAGAACTATGAGTTGCTCAGCAGGATGGACGATTTCCTGGAAACGGGATTGCCGTTGCTTGTTGGCGTGTCGCGCAAGTCGATGATATACAAATTGTTCGGCACTACTCCTGAAGAGGCGTTGAACGGAACCACCGCCATCAACACCATCGCTCTTATGCAGGGGGCGAGCATCCTGCGTGTACATGATGTAAAGGCGGCTCGCGAGGCTGTGGAGATTTTTTGCAAGACTTTTCCAAATGAGTAATAAATAGAAAAAATGGAACTGTTCGGACTGATAGGAATAAAGGACATTATAGATATTCTGATAGTGGCTACGCTGCTGTTCTATATCTATAAGATTATGAAGGAGTCGGGCACGCTGAGCATTTTTCTCGGGGTGCTGGCATTCATTATTGTGTGGTTTGTGGCTTCGGTGTTCTTGAAAATGGAGCTTACGGGGCGCATACTCGACAAGTTTATGAACATAGGCTTGCTGATTCTTGTAATCCTGTTTCAAGACCAGATTAAGCGGTTTCTTGTGGAAATCGGATCGCATCAGCGTTGGAGATTTGTCCACAATCTGTTTCGTCGCCGTCAGACCGACGAGAAGCCGCAGGCTTCTTGGATTCTGCCGATTGTCTACGCCTGTCTCAACATGTCGAAGTCGAAAACGGGTGCGCTGATTGTTATAAAAGGTGTTGTGCCGCTTGACAACTACGAGAAGTCTGGCGACATTATCGACGCGGAGGTGAACGGACGGCTTATTGAAAACATATTTTTCAAGAACAGTCCGCTTCACGACGGGGCGATGATTGTGGCTGGCGGACGCATAAAGGCGGCAGGATGCATCTTGCCTGTGTCGCACGATTCCAACGTGCCGCGTCAGCTCGGACTGCGTCACCGCTCGGCTCTCGGCATCTCGCAGTCGACCGATGCGATGGCGATAATCGTGTCGGAGGAAACGGGCAACATCTCGGTGGCTTGTGGTGGCAAACTGTCGTTGCGCCTGAGCTCGACCGACCTGGAGGCGAGAATTAACCAATTTGTTTCTGGAAATACAGACAAATAAAAAAATATGATATGAATCCAATAAAATCTGCTATATTGGGAATGGCTTTGCTGGCGGTGGCTGATGTCTATGCCGGGGAGCAGTGCTGCCGTCAGGGCGGCAATCTGGTGATAGAAACGATAATGGCGCGTCGCAGCGTCAGAATGTATAAGGATATGCCTGTGGAGCGATGCAAATTGCAGAAAATCGTGGAGTGCGGCATCAACGCTCCGAGTGGAATGAACAAACAGCCGTGGCAGGTGCGTGTGGTCGACAGCCGGGAATATATCGACGGGATAACCGGCGTTTTCCGCAAGGCAAATCCGCGGATGGCCGACGACGCATCGTTCAAGAATATGTTCCGCAACGCTCCTGCGGTGATATTCATAGCCTCGCCGGCTGATGGAAGCGGGCAGTTGGACTGTGGACTGCTTGGCGAGAACATGATTCTCGCTGCGCAGTCGATGGGACTCGGCACGTGCTGCCTTGGCGGTCCGGTGGCGTTTATGAATGGCAATGCCGATGCGAAGCCGTATGTCGAGCGGCTTAATCTCCCGGAAGGATACACGCTGCTCTATGCAATTGCTGTGGGGTATCCCGACGAGAAACCTGAGGCAAAGCCGCGCGATGCGGCGAAAGTGCAATTTGTAGAGTGATTGTTGTTATAGGGCGACGCGCACAGTGGTGTCGCCAAGTTTAAGAATATAGATTCCGTGAGTGCCGATACGCAGTTCGTGTGTACCGGCATTTATTGTGGCTTTTGAGATGGTCTGACCGAGGATGGTCATAACAATCACATTCGTGCGCTCCGGACATCGCACAATCAACGCCCCCGGGCGGGTGTATACTTCAATGCCGTCGTTGGCGCGGGGATTGTTTACGGGGTTCATCGACGTTGTCACATAAGTGTCTTTCCAGGCGTAGCGCGACTGGGATGCAGCCGGAATTGTTCCGGTTGCTACGACAAGCAGCAATATGGCAAACAGTCGTTTCAGCATCCTTTTTTATATATCTGTTTTCTGAGATGCAAAGTTACGTCAAAAATGTAGCAGTGCAAAGGCTATTTTCAGTTTTTTCGAACAACTATTTTACTGGAACGGGATTCCGCTTTGGCGGAATGCTGTCATTGCGGCGTTCAGGGACGGTGTCTTTTTTCTGCTTCTCCGGCTTGCTCTTTTTGTGGAATAAGTTGTTGAAGTCGTGCTTGAACATGATGCCGACGCCTTGGGTGGTCAGCGCGTTGCGGATGTAGTAGTTCTGGTCGTTGCAGCGGTTGTATGCCTTCAGTCGGAAATTGCCATTCTTTGTGAGCAGGTACTCAACGTCGAAGTCTCCGATAAAGCTGTTGCTGTTCATCGAGTTGTCGCTGTAGCCGAAGTTGCCGTTGAGCAGCAGGCGGTTGTTGAGCAGATGGCTTGACAAAGCCAGCTCTACTTGGGTGTCGGAGAAGTCGCCTTTGCTGGAATAGATGTTTGGGGCGATGGTCCAATTGTCGCTCAGTTGTCCGAGCACGCTCGACAATTGGCTGGAAAGCGTCGACGAAGCCACTGCTGCCAGCTCGTTGTTGCGGTTGGTGGCTGCCATATATTCCGGAGTATAGAAGCGGTTGAGAGCCAGCAGATAAATCATTTGCTGGGTCATCATGTCATCGGTGTTGATGATGCTGCGTACCTTGCGGTAAACGTCTTGGGTCAGCGTGGGGAACTCGAGGTCGAAGCTGATGTCGGGCTGCGACATGGCTCCCGTCAGTTTCAGCAGGGCGTTGACCGGCACTTGTGTGCGGTTGAGGTCCTTGTCGTTGGCAAACGACTCGTCGAGGTCTGTAAGATTGGCGTTGACCGAATATGTTGCGGCTATGTCGAGGCTGGCTGCCATAGGGTCGCCGTGGAACGATATCGACGAGCCTGACTTGAGGCGGAACTCGCGCACAATGATGTCCTGCAGCGTGAAGTTGTAGCGGCCTTCCTCAGCTGTGTAGTTGCCAAACATCTTCATGCCGTCGGCTGAGTCATACTCTATGCGCATATTGCCGTTGCCTGTGGCGCGGATGCGGTCGCCACCCTCCGGGTCCATCACGAGGGTGAGGGCGATGTTGGGGTTGGCGTCGACGAGGAGATTGATGTGGAACGCTGTCTTCAAGTTGTTTTTGTTGTCATTGTTATACTGACGCTTCAGGAAGTCGGGCTTCTGTGCGTCCTCGGCGGCTTGGCGTTCAGCCTTGCGGCGGTCGGTGAACGTGACAAAAGTGTATTCTCCGGCTTCTTCCTGGTCGGAAACCACGAATGTGAACGATGATTTTGGAGCAGCCGACATGTTGACGTCGATTCTGACATCGCCAGGCTTGCCAACGATAAAGGCGCTTCCGTTGCCAAACACGCGTCCGTACCAGCGAGGGTTGTCTTTGGATGTGGTGTTGTAGCACAGCATGTTGTTCACGTTGGTTACGGCAAACTTGAAGTTTGCTTCCTTGAAGTAGGTATGAGTTATCGAACCATTTAGAAGGGCAGTGTTGCCGTAGTCGTCGCGCACGGTGGCATTTTTTACGCGGATTATGCCCGGATCCATAATGATGGAGTCAGACACGGAATAGTATGTGTTGGTCTGGTCTATTTTCAGACGGAAGCGGTCGGCAAACAACCTGCCTTTCATGTTGATGAGTTTAAATGTGCCGTAGAGTTCGGCATGGCCTGTTGCCTCGCCTTCTACATCCGATGAGAATGCAGCCATAAACGGCTTGATAATCTGCACGTTCACGTGGTCGGCGTCAAATTTGAAGTCGAGCGAGTCGCGTGTGGGATATACGACTCCACGCACAAACGTGGTGCGCTGGTTTTTCTGGTGGATGTCGGCATTGATATAAATGCCTTTGGTGTCGTTGTCCCAATGACTCTCGATGTCGGCGTCGCCGAGAGGGGCGTGGTGATATGAGAAGTTGTTGACGTGAAGGTCGGGCGTATGGAGTTTTGGCGACTTCGACAACAGCGAAGATGCATAGAAATTTCCGGTGGCGCGACCGCCAAACACTACATGGTTGATGTGCAGCGTCTCGAACACGTATTCAAGGTCGATGTTGCGCAGCTGCAGCAGCAGGGAGTCGCTGTCGAGAGCGGAAACGGTGCCGTGGGCTTTCACAAATTGGCCGTCGCGGTTCACGTTGATGTTGTCGACATGGATTTTCTTGTCGGCGGTGATGCGGATGCGTGAGTCTTCAATGTCCCAGACTGTGTCGTTGACCACGAATTTCGATGGGTTTATGTTGATGTCGGCTTCCAGTTGCTTGGTGTCTTCTTGTCGTCGCAACAGGGTGGACAGGCTGACTTTGCCAGAGAAGTCTTTTTTGCGGTCATACACCCATTCAACGTCTGTGTCAAGGCGGTCGTTTGCCGCCAGTCCGTTGAGCAGCAATATGATGTCGCCGTTCTTGTTGTCGAGCTTCGTAGACAAGTTCAGCGTTGTCATCTTTGTGCGGTTGTCGACGCTGAGAGCAAGGTTTGTGCCTTCGATAACCTTCTTTTTCTGAATGATGTATGGCGCGTTGAGCCCTAATGTCAGATTCTTGTTTGGGGTGTCCACGCGTCCTGTCAGTTCGATAGGATGCACGATTGTGATTGGCAGTTTGAAAAACTCCGTCAGCTCGTTGTTTTCGGCAAACGTGAAGTGGTAATTGAATTTGTTTTCCACATCGCTCTTGCGGCGGTATTTCTTGTATGCGTCGGAGGTTATGAGTGAAGGAAACGATTCTCCGAGGATGGTGCGCACTTCCGCCGCGATGTCGGCGAAGTTGATGTCGCCGTCAACTGTGCCGTTCACGAGGTCGGAATTTACGGTCAGTATGCGGCGGCTGCCTTCGGCGTTGCGGGCGGAGATGTCGAAATGGTCGATGTCGACGCCCTGGCCGTTGTCGTCGTTGAACTTGATGTCGGAAATCATAATGTCGCCCTCCATATTGTCGGGACTGTTGCCTGAGAATGAGGCGTCGAGGTTAAGCCGGAACTTATGGTCTGGGTTTTTGTTTATCAAGTGCAGGTTGTAGAAATTGATGTCGGCAAGGGTGGCCTTGATGTCAAATTTCGAATCTTTGCCCTTGATTGTGGCAGTGCCGGCAATGTCGACAAAGGCATTTGGGTCGTTGATCTTGACGGATCCGAGATACGTGTCGTGCTTGAGCGTTAGGTCGGCTGTGATGTCGTTGTAGCGGTAGCCTTTCAAGTCGATATATTTCACAACACCCTTCACCGTCCCGATGGGTTTGCCGTTGCTTAGATCCATATTAGTGTTCACGTCAAACGCCGCGTTGCCGAGCAGCTTGTTGTCGGGAAGCAGTGATGCGAGGTGCAGATTGTCGGAGCTGAGGCGGCCGGTGAAATTCTTTCTTTCGCCTGTTGTCAGCACACCGTTTGTGTTAAGCTGTCCAAGACCCGTCTTGATGGAGCCTATATATTTGGCTTTCTCCTGATGATATGTGAAAGAGCCGTCGACGGCAATAAACGACATCCGCGCGAGCAGGTCGGCGACGTTGTGCTTCAGCATTCCGCCACGTTCAAGCCAAGAGGCTGCGTCTGTTGTGTGGGTCGTCATCTTGATTGAAGGAATGTCGATGCTTATCAGGCGCTTGTCGGTGGGGTTGGTTACCGATGCCGATGTGTTGACAGCCAGCCATTCACCGTCGGTGTGGATGTTTAGTCGGCGCAGGTTGATACGGCTTGCCGTGCCGTTGACATCGATGGTGAGAAACATAGGCATGGTCACTTTCCCGAGTTCCGGCACGAAGGCTTTGAAGTCGGAAAGCGTGATGGGGGCTTCCTCAATCTTCAGACTGAGGGGTATTTGCTTTATTTCTTTGCCGAGAGTCTTAAGGTCGTTGAAATGCAGAGAAATGTCGGCAGGCTCGATGCGTGTGCCAGGCAGCTCTATCTTCAGACGCTTCGCCGTGATGTTGCGCTTGTCGATATGCACGAGCGCGGTCAGGTTGTTGAGATGGAATCCGCTGTGCTCTGAGAAGGCAAACCTCCTGATGTCGAACGTGAAATAGTCGTTGCGCAGGTCGGGAATGCGGATGTCGCTATTGATGTTCTGCAGACGGATGTGGTTCTTGTCAAACTTCCCGCTGCCGACTGGTTCCGACAGCACGTCGAACGACAATGAGCTTTTGCGAAGCACAACGGCGTCAAGTTTGACGTCGAATTTTGTGGGAGGTTTGTTCTTGTCTTTGGGTTTCAGTGCGTCGATAATGAACTGGATGTTCATCTGGCTGTCGGGAGTGACTTTTGTGATGCGTCCGTCAAGACCTATCAATTCGGCATAGTTGAACACGAAACGTTGGAAAAACACAAGGTTCGGCAAACTCATCCCGGCGCCGATTTTGTCTACTGTAACCATTTTGCCGCCTTGCTGGTCGGGAATGCGCACATCGTAAAGAGCAAGCTCGCTCAATGGATTGATTTCAATCTTGCCTATTGTGACGTTGGTTTTCAAAAATTTCGACAATTCCTCCTCGGCGGTGGTGCGGATTTTGTTTTGTACGGCAGGCACCGACAACACCACGTAGAGTGCGGTGTAGACAATCAAAAATGCCAGAAGCATCGTCACGATGATGCTTCTCGCAATTTTGTAGATATGCAGTGATGCCTGTTCCATTATAATACAATATGCAAATTTACGCAAAATCTTCGAATTTCGGAAAACGAAGTCAGAAGATGACAATGAGTGCTATGAGCGACAGCATGCCGATAATGAAGAATGTGCCGGCGGTCATTCCCAGAAGTTGCGCCGCACGCACTGATTTACTGCGTGTTGACATAAAGAATGTGTAGCCAGCCATAAAAACGAAGAAATCGTCGATGTAGCCGTACCAATTGCCGTCGATGTCGTAGGGGAGTGCCACGTAGGCCACGGCGGCGAAAAGAGCAATTAAGCCCACGAGGGTCTTTGTTTTCTTTGTCATTTTATTATTGCTTTATCTGATGGTTCTGTAAGTGCGTGATATTCTCCAAAGGTTTCGTTGCGGTAGGCGGCGAAGTCGGTGGCTTTCGCCGGGTCATCCCAAAAGTGCATCGGAAAGAAATGTTTCACTTTGAAAGTGTCGACAAAGATTCGTGCGCCGTCTTCATATCCGTTGCCCTGGCGTGGGTCGACGGGATACATTGCGGCATCGATGCTTGTCACTCCGGAGGTTTTGATGTCGCGCAGGCAGGCGAGAAACTGTCCGCGTGCCATTTTTACGGCCTCTGCCGGCGCTGCGTCTTTCCATTGCCAAAGATTGAGGTCGCCGGCGTGGAATATTTTCAGACCGTCTGTGGAGGCAAGCGACGAGATGCCTATGTCGGTCGACGGAAATGCCTGCAGTCGCAGTGTGCCGTCGTCGAAGGTGTCGCCGCGGTAAAGGAACACGGGATGAAAATCCGGGTCGGTTTTCGGCGCGTGGCGGCGGTAGGCGGCGCATTTCTCAATTTCGTGCGACAGGAGGAACTTGTGGCTGGCGAACCGCTTGCCTATGGTGAAAATCTGTGGCACGAAATGGTCGGGATGGCGGTGGGATGCAATGAAATATACGGTCTTGCCTGTGTCGGCAAGACTGTCGACCACTCCGGCGGGATCTTTGAAATAGTCAAAAATCAGAACCGCCGACGGTGTTTCCACAAGAAAACCGCTGTGGAAAATGTAGGTGACTGTCATTTGTGCAGTTGCTTCCATCCGATTTGAAAATAGTCTTGGTTGAAGTCGCGCTGGCGCACCACTTCTCCGTTCCACATCACTATATCGAGGTCGATAGGCACTAGTCCTGCCAATTTGCAGGCAGGGGTGCGCCCGTGAGTCGTCTCATAAAGTTTCAGCAGCGATTTTGTCTTGTCGAAGTCGTCGCTGCATGTGCCTTCCATCACGACGTTGAGATAGTCGGCGTCGCGCCCGTTGGAGGCTGGCGTGTTGTAGACAGTGGAGAAGCGTGCCTCCGAGAAGCGGAGTCGGAGAAATTCCAGACATTGCTCTACGTTTGACTCGCGACAACGGCCGTTGCTGCCTATTGAGATTACAATCTTGTTCATTGCTGGTCTACGTTTTTGAGGGTTAGGGCGATGCGGCGTCGTTTGGTGTCGATTGCTTTTATCCGCACACGCAACTGCTGGTGCAGGGCCACCACGTCTGACGGAGTCGACACATAGTGGTCAGACAGCTCGGAGATGTGGACAAGTCCGTTTTCTTTGATGCCGATATCGACAAACACTCCGAATTGTGTGATGTTTGTGACAATGCCGTTGAGCACCAAGCCTTCACGCAGATCGTCGAAGGAGTTGACGGTGTCATCGAATTTCATCACGCTGATTGCTTTGCGTGGGTCGCGGCCGGGCTTGTCGAGTTCTGCCATGATGTCGAGCAGTGTCGGCATGCCGTGTGCGGCTGTGGCGTATTGCTGGAGGTTGATTGTTGCTTGGGCGGCTTTGTTGCGTATGAGGTCGTCGACGGAACAATGGCAGTCGGCTGCCATCTGCTCCACAAGTGGATAGTTCTCGGGATGGACTGCTGTGTTGTCAAGCGGATTATCGCCGTCGGGGATGCGTAGGAATCCAGCACACTGCTCGAATGCCTTTGGTCCGAGTTTCGGCACGTTGAGCAACTGTCGACGCGTGCGGAAATCGCCGTTTGCGGCACGGTAGTCTACGATGTTCTGCGCCAACTGTGTGCCTACACCAGAGACGTATGTCAGCAGCTCTTTGGATGCGGTGTTGAGATTGACGCCAACGCTGTTCACGCAGCTTTCTACGGTAAACTCAAGCGCTTTTTTCAGTTTTGTTTGGTTTACATCGTGCTGATATTGCCCTACACCGATTGACCGCGGCTCGATTTTCACCAATTCGGCAAGAGGGTCGATGAGGCGGCGGCCTATCGACACCGCTCCGCGCACAGTGACGTCTTTGTCGGGAAATTCATCGCGCGCCACTTTCGAAGCCGAGTATATCGACGCTCCGTCCTCGCTGACAACAAATACGCGCACGTCGCGGTTGTAGCGCAGCGAACCGAGAAAACGCTCTGTTTCGCGGCTCGCCGTTCCGTTTCCGAGAGCTATGGCGTCGATGCGGTATGTTTCTATGAGGTTGGCAATCTTCTTTGCAGCCATGGCGGTTTCGTTGCGTGGCGGTGTGGGGTAGATTACGTCGTTGTGCAGGAGGTTGCCTTGACTGTCAAGGCAAACCACTTTGCAGCCGGTGCGGTAGCCTGGGTCGATGGCAAGCACGCGCTTGTGTCCTAAAGGTGGTGCAAAGAGCAGCTGGCGAACGTTTTGGGCAAACATTGATATGGCGTTCTCGTCGGCATCGTCTTTCGACAATGCGGCGAATTCGTTTTCGATAGAAGGCTTTATCAGACGTTTGTAGCTGTCGGTGATGGCCCGTTCCACCAATTGCGACGCTTCGCCGTTGCCGTGCAGCATGCGGCTGGCAATGCGTTCGGTCATGCGTTCTCCATCGATGGAGATGTCAACTTTCAGCAGTCCTTCGCGCTCACCTCGGCGTATGGCAAGCAGGCGGTGGGAGCCGCAGCGTTTCAGCGGCGACGAGAAGTCGAAATAGTTTTGGAAGTTTGACGCTTCCTCTTCTTTGCCTTTTACCACTTTGGCTGTTATCACGGCTTCACGGGCAAACGTGTTGCGCACGCTCTGCCGCACGGCATTGTTTTCCGCCACCCATTCGGCGATTATGTCGAGGGCGCCGGCTATGGCGGTGTCGCTGTCGGCTACGTCTTTGCCCACAAAACGCTCTGCCGCTTGTCTGATGCGGTCGTTGCGTTGAGCCATGATTATTTTGGCGAGAGGTTCAAGTCCTTTCTCGCGGGCAATTTCGGCTCGTGTGCGTCGTTTCTGCTTGTAGGGCAGGTATAGGTCCTCAAGAGTGGTTGTGTCGGTCGCCGACTCGATTTTCGCTTTCAGTTCGTCTGTCAGTTTGCCTTGTGAGTTGATGGCGTCGATGATGAATGCGCGTCGCTTCTCCGTTTCCACAGCCTCCTCGTAGGCGGTTGCTATGGCTTGAATCTGTGTCTCGTCAAGACAGCCTGTCGCCTCTTTGCGGTAGCGGCTGATAAACGGAATTGTAGCTCCGCTGTCGAGCAGGGCGGCTGTGGCGGCTATCTGTCGGCTGGAGATGCCTGTGCGCGACGCTATATGGGATAAAATGTTCGGTTCCATTACTTTCTTTTTAGAGTGAACACCGTAATTTCCGGTGTGGCGCCGATGCGCATAGGTATTCCCACCTCGCCGGTGCCGATGTTGACGTACAGCATTTTGCCGTCCTCGTTGCTGAGTCCCTGCCAGTGCTGGTATTTCCATACCGACGGCGACAGTTTGATGCCTGCCACCGACAGCATCATCTGCATTGCGTGGGTGTGGCCCGACAGCGTCAGGTCGATGTTCGACTGCTTGCTGACGATGCTTTCCCAATGCTTTGGGTTGTGGGTGAGCAGCAGCTTGAACCGGCTGTCGTTGACGTCGGGATATGCTTTGCCGAGGTCGCCGTAGGTTGGAAATGGAGGCTCGCCCCAGTTTTCCACGCCGATCACTGCTATGGAGTCGCCGCCTTGCCGCAGGAATATGTGTTCGTTGAGCAGCAGTGTCCAGTCAAGGCTGTCGCGCTGTATGCTTACGAGACGGTCGAGGTTGGCTTTTTTGTCGGCAGCTGAGCTCCATTTGTAGTAGTCGCCGTAGTCGTGGTTGCCGAGGATTGAGATTACGCCGTCTTTCGCTTTGATTTGACGTAGTGTCGGAATGAAAGGGTTGATTTCATCAGTCTTTCGATTCACAATGTCGCCTGTCACCACAACGAGGTCGGCGTGCTGGGCGTTTATCTCCTTCACGATGCTCTCCACGATTGATGTGCGGTTGCCGTAGGTGCCGGTGTGAAGGTCGGACACTTGGAGTATGCGGTAGCCGTCGAATGCCGCGGGAAGGTTGGTAGACGTTATTGTAACGTTGTTGACCTCAAGTTGGCGCGGTGTGACGATGGCTCCCCACCACATTGTCAACAGTACGGCTGCGCCTATCGCTATGCCGGCTATGCGCCATTTGCGCATGGCGCGGCTCTGGCGCAGGCGAGGAAGCATGGATATGGCGTAGAATGGCATGTATATGAGTTTTGCCGCTGAAATGGATATTGCGGAGAATAGTCCCCACATCATCATGATGAAAAACTCTTCGCCCGCTTGCGATTTCGCAAACGCAGCAATTACGGCAAGCACGATATAAATGATGGCTGAAACCGCAATGTGTGCGGTTGTCAGCCATCGATGCCCGAGTTTCCGCAGTTGCTTGTAGATGCTGACATCGGTCAGCGCCATTGCTGCTGCAAAGAGCAGCAACGCAAGTATTGGAAGTCTCATATAGGATGTTGAAACGATGTCTTTTTAAAGTTCTCCGAGTGCTTTTAGTTTGTTTACCAAAGGGTTGGAATACATTACGAGAATCTTCTCGCGCATAAATGCGTAGTCTTCGTCGGTCAATGTGAAATCCACCTCTTTCTGCACTTTTGCCAATTGTCCGCTGAGGTATGCCTCAAATTTGTCGTGGTCCTCCTTTGTATAGCGGTCGTTGAAGCGAGAATCGTTGAAACGCTCGCCGAACGCGATGTAGTTGCAAGGGTAGATGCGGTAGTTGGAGTGGATTTGACGGTCGATGATGTTGCTCACGCCGAGCAGTGTTTCCTGCTTGTCCAACCCGCGGAGCTTCTCCATTTCCGGGTTGATGCAGTCTGTGAATGTGAAATGCACACGTCCTTTGTTTTGAAGCAGACCTGTTTCCATACTGAAAAGGTCGTCGCGTTTTGTCTTTTTGAAATCCGGGTCTTTCGCTTTCAAAAGAAACTCGCGCGCTTTCAGATAGTCGTTGGGGTCAAGTTCATAACTGATGGCGACAGGCATGATGTTCAATTCAAGGAGATTGTCGATAGTCGATTTTCCACCCTTGATTGCGAGCATCTTGATGAGGCTTTCCTGAGTGGTGTCGCTGCTGTCTTTGGCGCGTCCTTGGCGTTGTGCAATCCAAACCGACTCATGCTTTTGCGTGATGGCGAAGTGGATGTAGCCCGACAGCTGTTCGGCAGCGCCGAGAGCCTGGCGGATATTAAGGTCGCGTTTAACGATTACGCTTTTGTTGATTCTTACGAGGTCCTCAATCCATTTGTAGATAAGAAGGTTGCTGCCGATTGCCACTTCCGTGGTGCGGTAGTGGTTGTAGAGCAGGGCGAGGTTTAGGAATGAGGCGTCGAGCACAATGTCGCGGTGGTTTGTCATCATTGTGTACGACTTATTTTGGTCTACTTTCTCGATGTTGTCATAAGAAATGCCCTCTGTGGTTTTTGCAGCGAGAAGTTTCAGGAAGTCAAACATCACGTTTTCCTGGAATTCCTTCTTCGTGTTTATTTGCAGAAGCATTTTGCAGAAGCCGTCAAAGTCAATGTCGGGCATCACCCATGTGACGGCGTGCTTGAACCCGTCTTCGGCGACAAGTTCCTTCATTTTTTCCTTGAATTGGGCATCGGAAAACGGACAAATGTCACTGAATTCTTGTGGGGTTGCTATCTCATTCATATATATTCTGATTTTAAGATTTCCATACTTGTAATAATGTTCAAAGGTAAGAAATCTTATTGGAATAAAAAAGGTTTTTGACCTAATTTATAGCACTGCGGCTGTATAATCTTCCCATTTTTTTATGAGCGCGGTCATATCGGCTGGAATCTCGCTGTTGAAGAACATTTCTTCGCGTGTGCGGGGGTGTACGAAGCCAAGCGTTTTGGCGTGGAGGGCCTGACGCGGACAGATTTTGAAGCAGTTTTGCACAAACTGAGTGTACTTTGCCGCCGTGGTGCCTCTGATGATTTTGTCGCCGCCGTAGCGAGCGTCGTTGAAGAGAGGGTGGCCGATATGCTTCATGTGCACACGTATCTGGTGTGTGCGTCCTGTTTCGAGTTGGCATTGCACCACTGCTACGTGGCTGAGGTTTTCGATAACCTTGTAGTGGGTGACGGCGTGTTTGCCCTGGTCGCCTTCGGGGAAGACAGCCATTTGCAGGCGGTCTTTCGGATTGCGGCCGATGTTGCCTTCCACAGTCCCGTGGTCTTCAGTGAATTTACCCCATACCAGCGCCACGTATTGGCGATGGGTTGTCTTGTTGAAGAATTGCTTGCCGAGAAAAGTCTTGGCATCTGGTGTCTTGGCAATGACAAGCAGTCCCGATGTGTCTTTGTCGATGCGGTGCACGAGACCGAGCCGCGGGTCGCTGACGTCGTAGTCGGGGTCGTTGCGGAAATGGTAGGCGAGGGCATTGACCAGTGTGCCTGAATAGTTGCCGTGTCCGGGATGCACAACCAGTCCGGCGGGCTTGTTGACAACGAGCAGTTGGTCGTCTTCATACACTATGTCGAGAGGGATGTCCTCCGGAATGATGTCGAGTTCGTAGCGCGGGCGGTCCATCACAAGCGAGATGATGTCGCCCGGCTTGACGCGGTAGTTCGACTTCACCGCTTTGCCGTTGGCAAGTATGCAGTTGGCTTCTGCTGCTTGCTGGATACGGTTGCGCGAAGTGTTGTCGATGTGGCTCACAAGGAATTTGTCCACACGGAGCAGGTTTTGCCCCTTCTCCGCGACAAATCGGTAGTGTTCCCAAAGTTCCTGACCGTCACCGCTGTCCGTCTGGATGGCGTCGGCTTCTAATATATCGTCAATGTCTTGTTCCATTATATGTTTTTATTCCAGATTGTTGCTATCGTCGAATTCAAACGACAGGCTGTCGGAGTTGCCCGACAGGTCTTCCTCTATGATGCCGCTGAGCGAGCCGTCGCCAACGAAGAGAGTCACGGTGGCGTTTACGGGAATCTTGCTTCCCTCGGTCAGCGATGCGCCATTGCAGCGGACGTCGGTTACAAGGTCGCGGAATTCAGACGGCACACTCTGTATCCTTACGTCTTTGATGCCCAGAGCTGTAAGTATTGACTGGCTTTGACGCGACGACATGTCGGTGAGCATAGGCACCTTGACCAATTTTGTGGAGTATGTGCGTATTGTGACGTATATTGTACGTCCGTCCTTCACAAACGAGCCCGCCTCGGGGTTCTGCTCGAGTATGCTTCCAGGGCGTGCGCCTTCGACGTATGATGAGTCGGCAATCTCGATTTTTAGATTGCGTCGGTCGAGCATCTCGGTGGCTTTTTCAACGTCCATTCCAGTAAGGCTGGGTACGGTCTCCTTGTTGCCGTGGTTGGTAAACACGCTGAGTGCGAAATAGCTGATTACCAGCAAAAGTATATCGACTAAAGCGATTAGAATCACCGTCGACAATATTTTATGCTTCTTGTAGAATGAAGTCAATGTGTTTATTGTTTCTGCCACTTTGTTGTCGTTTTTAATTCAAGATACAAAGATAGTGCAAGGTGAGTGAAAAGAAAAGTGCTTGCACGATTTTCTTTTCCGAACCGCCGCCTATCTTATGGAAAGATAGTGCAAGGTGAGTGAAAAACCGAACAAGCCGAGCGAAAAATGAAGCTTGCTTCAATTTTTCCGAGGCGCCGTCGGTTTTATCAAAAAGAAAAGCGCTTGCACGATTTTGAACCGCCCGTGATGAGCATAAAAAAACGGCCGCATCCTTGCGGATACAGCCGTAGTCATTGAAAGCGATGTCGGTTAGAGGCTCACTTTTTCTTTTTCCTTAACGAGGTTTCTGTACATCACTTTGCCCTCGATGTATTCCTGAGTTGCGATAAGCACAGGTTTCGGCAATTTCTCGTAGTAACGGGAGATTTCAATCTGCTCTCTGTTTTCGGAAACTTCTTCAAGGTTGTCGTTGAGAGTGGCGAACTCTTGAAGTTTCTTTTCCAAGTCCTTTTTCATCTCTACGGCAATCTGGTTGGCGCGTTTTGCGATGATGCAAACAGTTTCATACACGTTGCCGGTGTCTTGTGAAAGTTTGATCACATCGCGAGTAACCGTGTTAAGCGGCGCATTCGATCTCTTGTAGTCCATTATCTATATGAATTTAATGTTGTTTTATCGTGTTACTTGTTGAGATAGTTGTTGGCTATCTTGAAAATATTGTCAGCCTCGCTGCGGTATTTGCTCTCTGGGTAGTCGTTGATGAAAGAGTAGTACTCATCAATCACTTCGCGGTAGCGGTCGGCCTTCTTCTCGATGACGCTCTGGTATGCCTGTTGGAATTTGGCTTTCAGCACAATCATCTGCAGTTGTTCCTTATGTTTTGTGTAAGGATAGTTTTTCAGCGCGTTTGTCGCCACAATTACGGCGCTTTCGTAGTTGTTGCCGAGATAATTTCCGAGATTGTAGTAAAGCTGGGCGTTGTCGATTTCTTTCTGAACCAACTTGTCCTGCAACTCAAAGATGGCTGATTGGGCTATCGACTTCTTGTCGCTGTTGGGGAAGTAGTCAAGAAATCGCTGAAGTTCGTCAATTGCCTTGTAGGTGTCGGTTTGGTCCAGCTGCGGCTCCGGAGAGTCGAGGTAGTAGCCGTAGCCGGCATAGAAACGCGCCAACTCGGTATATTTTCCCTTTGGATAGTGCGTGTAATAGGTTTGGAAATACGTGCTTGCCGAGGCATAGTCCTTGTTCTCATAGTGGCTGAGCCCCAAGAGGTAGAGCGATTCTTCCGCTTTGTCGGTGCCTTTCAGCACCTTCACCACGTCTTCAAGCAGCGTTGCAGCCTGGACGTATTTGCGCTCCTCGAAAGCCTTTTTGGCGTATTCGTATTTATAGTTGGTATCAGAGCTTTTCAGCACCTTGTTGTATTCTCCGCATCCTGTGAGCACGGCGGCGCAAAGCAATGATAATATCAGTTTATTTCGCATTCTCAGAATTGTCTATTTTCTATCAGAATGCAAAATTACGCTTTTCTTGCCACATGACAAAGCCTTTTTGTGGTTAAATAGCATTAAAATCGCAAGTTGGCTATGAAAAAGCCGAGAATGATGACGGATGGCCTATTTTCGCCTCCGGCGTCCGCAATTTATTGTGGCAGTGACGGCAGATGACAAAATGCTATAAAACATATTATTTTTTTGGGTTTTTCCTTGTCCGTTTCGGAAAATAATTCCTAAATTTGCTCTGTGTAAATGACAATTTACTATATACCAAATATTAATACCAAAAACTATGAATGTAGAAAAAATTCTATCCGATCTCGAGGCCAAACATCCTGGTGAAAAGGAATATTTGCAGGCCGTCAAAGAGGTGCTTCTTTCAGTTAAGGACGTCTATGAACAGCATCCTGAATTTGAAAGCGCAAAAATCATTGAAAGAATGGTGGAGCCAGACCGTATTTTCACGTTCCGTGTGCTCTGGACTGACGACAATGGAGAAGTGCAGACCAATATTGGTTATCGGGTGCAATTCAATAATGCCATCGGTCCGTATAAGGGAGGTATCCGTTTCCACGCTTCTGTAAACTTGTCAATTCTCAAATTCTTGGGCTTCGAGCAGACGTTCAAGAATGCGTTGACCACTCTTCCTATGGGTGGCGGCAAGGGCGGTTCTGACTTCAGCCCGCGCGGAAAGTCGGACAAGGAAATCATGCGTTTCTGCCAGGCGTTCATTCTTGAGTTGTGGCGCAATCTCGGTCCTGACCGCGACGTTCCTGCCGGTGATATCGGTGTAGGCGGACGAGAAGTGGGCTATATGTATGGAATGTACAAGAAATTGGCTCAGGAGCATACAGGTACGTTTACAGGCAAGGGTCTCGACTTTGGTGGATCGCGCATCCGTCCGGAGGCTACAGGATTTGGTGCTCTTTATTTCGTTCAGAATATGCTTCATCGTATGGGCGACGATATAAAAGGCAAGACTGTGGCTATCTCTGGCTTTGGAAATGTGGCTTGGGGCGCAGCTTTGAAGGCGACTGAACTTGGTGCCAAGGTGGTTACAATTTCTGGTCCTGACGGATATGTATACGATCCTGACGGTATCAGTGGCGAGAAGATTGATTATATGCTCGAGCTTCGTGCTTCCGGCAATGACGTGGTTGAGCCATACGTGGAGAAATTCCCTGGCGCTCAGTTCTTCGCAGGCAAGAAGCCGTGGGAGCGCAAGGTCGACATCTGTCTGCCATGTGCAACACAGAATGAGGTTTGCAAGGCTGATGCAGACATGATTGTTGCCAACGGTGCGGAAATCCTCGCCGAGGTTTCAAACATGGGATGTACGCCTGAGGCTATCGACACATTCATCGCAAGCAAGACTGTATATGCTCCTGGCAAGGCTGTGAATGCTGGTGGTGTGGCTACTTCTGGGTTGGAGATGAGCCAGAACGCTATGCACCTCACTTGGACAGAGGCTGAAGTGGATCAGAAGTTGCATCAAATTATGCACGACATCCACGAGCAGTGCGTGAAATACGGAACTCAACCTGATGGCGCAGTCAACTATATGAAGGGTGCGAATATCGCTGGTTTCATGAAGGTGGCTCACGCTATGATGGGACAAGGTTACGTTTAGTATTGTATTGAGAAAATCTTAAAAATAATGTTATATGTGCCGCTCCTATGTGAATGGGGGCGGCATTTTGTATGCGCAAAAAGCAACCGGCACACCAAGTGTGCCGGTTGTGCAGATGGCGTTATGCTGTATTATGCTTTTTCGATGTAGTCAACAAGCCATTTGCCGACCTCGCTGGTGCGGTATGCTTTGGCGCCGTCGGATGCGATGTCCGCGGTTACTACTCCAGCATCCATTGAGGCGTTGACAGCCTTTCGGATGAGTTCCGCCTCGGCTTCCAGGTTGAATGAGTATTCAAGCATCATAGCCGCCGACAGCACTGTGGCGAGAGGGTTGGCGATGTCTTTGCCGGCAGCCTGGGGGTAGGAGCCGTGGATAGGTTCGAACACCGATGTGTGTGTGCCTATCGACGCTGACGGCAGCATGCCAAGCGAACCGGTAATCACAGAGCCCTCGTCGGTCAGAATGTCGCCAAACATATTTTCGGTGACAAGCACGTCGAAGTCTTTTGGCCATTGTATTATGCGCATAGCTGCATTGTCGACGTAGATGTATTCGGTTGTCACGGCGGGATGTTCGGCGGCTATTCCGCGTGCCACTTCGCGCCACAAGCGTGACGTGGCGAGAATGTTGGCTTTGTCGACAACGGTCACTTTCTTGCGGCGTTTTTCGGCATATTGATAGGCGAGGCGCACGATGCGCTCAATTTCGTAGCGCGAATAGACGCAGGTGTCGTAGGCTGTCTGCCCGTCTTCGCTGCGGCCTTGTGGACGCCCGAAGTAAAGGCCTCCAGTAAGTTCGCGGATGCAGATGAAGTCGGCGCCGTCAACGAGGTCGGCACGCAGAGGCGACTTGTGGATAAGTCCGGGAAAAGTGGTTACGGGGCGTATGTTGGCATACAGACCGAGTTGTTTGCGCATGGCGAGCAATCCTTGTTCCGGACGCACTTTTGCGGTCGGGTCGTTGTCGTATTTAGGCGAGCCGATGGCACCAAACAGCACTGCGTCAGACTCCATGCAGAGGTGATGGGTCTCCTCGGGATAAGGCGAGCCTGTGGCATCGATGGCGCAGGCGCCCACGAGGGCTGTTTGGTATTCCAACTGGTGGTTGAATTTTTTTGCAGTGGCTTTGACAACGTCGAGAGCCACCGACATTATTTCCGGACCGATACCGTCGCCCGGAAGGACGGCTATTTTCAGTTTCATATCTTGTTATTTTTTTGGTTTCACACTGTCTATATATTCTTCAACGATATTCAGCAATTTTATTGTGGCTTTGATGGCGGCTTCTGTCTGGTCGGCGTCAAGGCCGACGGTTTTCAGCGTCCGTCCGCTGTATTCCCAATGGATGGTGGCTTGCACAAGGGCGTCGGTGTGTCCGCCTGGCGGAATGTTGATGGCGTAGTTCGTCAGTCTCGGGAACTCGCGCCGGCGCTGCCCCCGGTATATTTTGCGCAGGGCTTTCATAAAAGCGTCATATTGTCCGTCGCCTACGGAGCTTTCCATATATTGCTTGCCGTTGATTTCTATTTTTACGATGGCTGTGGGTCGCAGGTCTTTGGTAATCGACAGCTGGTAGTTTATCAGTTTGATGCGCTCGTTGATTGCGCTGTGCTTCACAACGTCGGCGATGATGTAGGGCAAATCCTCTTGCGTGACGATTTCTTTTTTGTCGCCAAGTTCCGTGATGCGCTGTGTCACTTTGCGGATGCTTTCCTCGCTCAAGTCAAGTCCGAGAGCTTCAAGATTCTTGCGGATATTGGCTTTGCCCGACAGTTTGCCGAGGGCATATTCGCGGGTACGGCCGAAGCGCTCTGGGGCAAGATTCGAGGAGTAGAGGTTGTTCTTGCTGTCGCCGTCGGCATGCACTCCGGCGCATTGCGTGAACACGTATTCGCCTACAATAGGCTTGTTGGGAGGGATTGCAACGCCAGAGTATGACTCTATGATATGGCTCACGCGGTTTATTTTTGACTCGTCAATGCCAGTTGACATGTGGAGCATGTCGTGAATCACTGCGACAGCACTCGACAGCGAGGCGTTGCCGGCGCGTTCTCCAAGACCATTGATCGTACAGTGCACCCCTGACGCTCCCACTTTCAAGGCGGCGAAGAGATTTGACGTGGCGAGGTCGTAGTCGTTGTGGGCATGGAAGTCGAAACGCAGTTTCGGATAGGTCTTGACCATGCGTTTCACATAGTCGAAAGTGTCGTAGGGGTCAAGAATGCCGAGTGTGTCGGGCAGCATAAAGCGTTCCACTGGTTCGTGGCGCAATGCGTCCATTAAGGAGAACACATAGTCGGGCGACTGGCTGATGCCGTTTGACCAATCCTCAAGATAAAGATTCACTTTCAGACCGCGCCCCACAGCATCGGCAATCTCAGCACGGATGTCGGCAATGTGTTGTGCCGGAGTCTTGCCCAACTGCTGTCGGCAATGACGCTCGCTGCCTTTGCACAGGAGGTTGATTACGGTGGCTCCGGCAGCGGCGGTCCATTCCGCCGACTTTCCTCCGTCGACAAATCCCAGCACCTCGATCTTGTGCAGATGGTTGTTGGCGCGAGCCCATTCGCAGATATGCTTTACGGTGTCGAATTCGCCCGTCGAGACTCTTGCCGACGCCACTTCGACACGCGGGACGCCGAGTTCCTCGACAAGCAGTCGGAAGATGCTGAGTTTCTCACTTCGGGAGAAACTCACGCCTGACGTTTGCTCGCCGTCGCGCAGCGTGGTGTCCATTATCTCTATTATAGAACCTTTCATTGCTGCTTGTTCTCGTAGTCCTCAATTTTGTTTTTGTTGGCGAGCAGGAAGTCGATGTCGTCAAGTCCGTTCATAAGGCAATGCTTCTTGTAGCCATTGATTTCAAACGTTTCGCTGCGGCCTGTTGCGCCGTTGGTAATTGTTTGTTCCAGAAGGTTTACCGTAACCTTCGTTTGTGGATTGTTGAAAATGCTGTCGAAGAGTTCGGCGAGAAACTGTTCCGACACAACGACAGGCAGCACAAAGTTGTTAAGCTCGTTGTTCTTGTGTATGTCGGCGAAGAAACTCGACACGACTACCCTGAAACCATAGTCGGCAATTGCCCATGCGGCATGCTCGCGGCTCGAGCCTGAACCGAAATTCTTTCCTGCCACAAGTATCTCACCGCCATATCTGGGGTCGTTGAGCACGAACGAGTCAATCTTGTTGCCATGTTTGTCGTAGCGCCAGTCGCGGAACAGGTTGTCGCCGAATCCGTCGCGGGTTGTGGCTTTGAGGAAGCGCGCCGGGATAATCTGGTCGGTGTCGACGTTTTCAAGAGGCAACGGCACGCAGGTGCTTTCTATGATGTTGAATTTCTGTTTCATTTCTTTTTGGAATTTGTAGATTTATAAAAATTCGCGAGGGTCGGTCACTTTGCCTGTGATGGCTGCCGCCGCCGCTGTCAGCGGGCTTGCGAGCATTGTGCGCGAGCCTGGACCTTGTCTGCCCTCGAAGTTGCGGTTGCTTGTCGACACGGCGTATTTGCCTGCGGGAATCTTGTCGTCGTTCATTGCCAGACAGGCGGAGCATCCCGGTTGGCGGATTTCGAATCCGGCAGCCTCAAGCACCTTGTCGATGCCCTCTTGGCGAATCTGTTTGTCGACGCGCCATGACCCTGGCACGAGCCAAGCCGTTACGCTGTCGGCTTTATGCCTGCCTTTCACCAGCGACGCGAATGCGCGGAAGTCTTCGATGCGGCCGTTGGTGCAAGCTCCGAGAAACACGTAATCCACCTTCTTGCCGATAAGTTTATCGCCGGGATTGAATCCCATATATTCCATCGACTTCATGAAAGAAGTCTTCTCTGTGTCGGCCATCGCGTCGGTTGTTGGGATGGAGCGTGTGATGCCAGTTCCCATACCGGGGTTGGTGCCGTAGGTGATCATCGGCTCTATGTCGGCGGCGTCAAATCTGACCTCCTTGTCGAATTTGGCGTCATCATCGCTGCGCAACGTCTTCCAATAGGCGAGGGCTTTGTCCCAGGCTTCGCCCTTAGGAGCGTGTTCGCGACCCTTGAGGTATTCGAAAGTTGTTTCGTCGGGAGCCACCATGCCGCCTCGCGCGCCCATCTCAATCGACAGGTTGCAGAGCGTCAGCCGTCCCTCCATTGAGAGTGAGCGCACCGCCTCGCCGGCATATTCAACAAAATAGCCGGTGGCGCCGCTGGTCGACATCCTCGACATCATATACAATGCAAGGTCTTTAGCCGTCACACCCTTGCCGAGCTTGCCGTCGACGGTGATGCGCATTGTCTTCGGGCGTGATTGCAGGATGCATTGCGAAGCCATCACCATTTCCACCTCGCTCGTGCCGATTCCGAAAGCCACAGCGCCCATTGCGCCGTGAGTAGACGTGTGCGAGTCGCCGCACACGATTGTCATTCCCGGCAGTGTCAGTCCTGTTTCTGGTCCTACAACATGAATGATGCCGTTGTTTGGGTTCATCATTCCGTAATAAGTCAGTCCGAAATCCTTGGCGTTGCGTTCAAGCGTGTCGACCTGCGCGCGCGACACGGGATCGGCAATCTCCTTGTCCTGGTCGTGGGTTGGGGTGTTGTGGTCGGGCATACAGACAATCTGTTGCGGACGCAGACATTTGATGCCGCGTTGTCTCAAGCCGGCGAATGCCTGTGGGCTTGTCACTTCATGACAGTAGAGTCGGTCGATATATAGTTGTGTCGGACCGTCGGCGATGGTTTGCACCACGTGTTTGTCCCAGATTTTGTCAAAAAGAGTGTTCATGTCTTTATTCTTTGAATTTGTTGATACAGTCAATATAAGCCTCTACGGAGGCGGCGATAATGTCGGTGTTGGCGCCGAAGCCATAATAGACGTGCCCGTTGTATTCCACTTGCATGTGCACCTTGCCCACATCGTTGCTGCCTTTGCTGATGGCTTGGATGGTGAACTCCTTGATGGTCATGTGTCGCTCGATGATGCGTTTCAGCGCATTGATGGCGGCGTCTACCGGACCATTGCCGCTCGCCGCAGCCTCAAACTTCTCGCCGCTGATGTTGAGCCCAATGCTTGCCACGGGACGGATGCCCACACCGCTCGTCACCTGCAGGTATTCCAGCTTGATGCGATGGTTCAGCGTGCGGTCTACGCCTGCGAGAATCATAATGTCATCATCGTTGATGTCCTTTTTCTTGTCGGCGAGTTTGAGAAACGCCTCATAAATCTTGTCGAGTTTCTCGAAGGTGGTATTGATGCCGAGTGCCGACAGCCGGCTTTTGAGGGCGGCGCGTCCGCTGCGTGCGGTCAGAACGATGGAATTGTCGTCTATTCCCACATCGTGGGGATTGATGATTTCATAGGTCTGCACATTCTTCAGCACACCGTCCTGGTGTATGCCCGACGAGTGCGCGAACGCGTTGCGGCCAACGATGGCTTTGTTGGGCTGCACCGGCATATTCATCAAGCTCGACACGAGTCGGCTTGTGGGATAAATCTTCTGCGTGTTGATGTTGCAGTCGATGTCAATATCGTTGTGGCATTTGATAATCATCGCTATTTCCTCGAGAGCGGTGTTGCCGGCGCGCTCGCCGATGCCGTTGACTGTCACTTCCACTTGGCGTGCTCCGTTGAGCACTCCGCTCATCGTGTTGGCGGTTGCCATGCCGAGGTCGTTGTGGCAGTGGGTTGAGATGATGGCTCGGTCGATGCCGTCAACATGCTCCATAAGGTATTTTATCTTGTCGCCGTACTCTTGTGGCAGGCAGTAGCCGGTGGTGTCGGGAATGTTGACGACCGTTGCTCCGGCCTTTATTACCGCCTCTACAACGCGGGCGAGATACTCATTTTCGGTGCGGCCTGCGTCTTCGGCATAGAATTCCACATCGTCGACATATCGTCTGGCATATTTAACGGCGGCTACGGCACGCTCGATAATCTCCTCGCGCGTGGAGTTGAATTTGTATCTGATATGCGAGTCAGATGTGCCGATGCCGGTGTGTATGCGCTTGTGCTTGGCGTATTTCAATGCTTCCGCCGCTGCGTCGATGTCTTTCTCCACAGCGCGTGTTAGAGCGCATACGGTTGGCCATGTGACGGCTTTTGAAATCTCTACCACAGAGTTGAAATCACCGGGACTCGACACTGGAAATCCAGCCTCAATCACATCTACGCCAAGGTTCTCAAGCGCCTTTGCAACCTGAATCTTCTCCACCGTGTTCAGTTGGCATCCCGGCACTTGCTCTCCGTCGCGCAGCGTTGTGTCAAAAATAAACAATCTTTCATTCATAATCTTTTCCGTAATAAAAAAAGCCTTTCTTGTGTGTAAGAAAGGCTCATTGTCTGTCAAATCAAAAACAGCAAACACGACCTTTCTAATCCGATTCGATAATAATTGAACCTGATAGAAGGATAATGCTTAGTGAAATTGAATTGATGTTTGTCATAATTTTATTCTTTTACTATGCAAAATTACTCATAAATTTTGAGTTTGCAAAATAAATCGTAATTAAAATATTTAATTTAGTGTCAGATTGTCGTAGAAAGCTCGTATGGGAAATAAAAAGGCGGGTGGTCAAATAATGACCGCCCGCCGAAACAATAATCAAAAGTGATTATTTCTTGATGATTCTGACAGCAGCACCGTTGTTGATGCGTACGAAGTAGATGCCTGAAGCAAGTTCGCTCACATTGATAGTGGCGTTGTTGCCGTTGACATTGCTGCTGGCGTTGACCATTGCTCCTGAGATGTTGAACACTGCGATGCTTTCGATAGCCTCAGCAGCCTCAACGTTGACAACATCGGTTGCCGGGTTCGGGTAAACGCGTGTAGCGGATGCTGCAACGTTCTCGACACCGTCGTGTGCGATAGTGATTGTTCCTTCGGCAGGAGTAGTCACATTGTTGTTGTCGGTCGGGAGAGCCCATACCTGCAGGCACTTCTGGTTGAGAACGTAGAGGTTGCCTGCGTAGTCATACTGAATCTGGTTGGTGATTGTGCCACCAGTCTTGACTGTGTATTCATACTTCAACGAAGGAGTCTTGTCATTCCAAGTGACAGAGAATACAGCCAAATTGCTGTCGGCGTCGACAACTACCAAAGTCTTGCGGTCTTTTGAGATTGCAAGGGCACTACCGTTTGTGCCGTTGAGGTAGTCGGCGATTGAGCCGGAGTTGAACAACTGGTTGCCATCGTTGTCGATGTATACAAATGAAGGACAGTTGGAAGCGTTGTTGCCAGCGCCGCGGCTTTGTGCAACCCACAGACCGCCTTCGTCAGGAACGATTTCAACATTGGTGTTGTCCATCATGTTGTGACCGAGCATTGCCGATGGAGCCTTGTCCCAAGTCAATGCTGTGCCGAGGTCGTAGCGCAATACGACATTGCCTGTGGCTCCGTCTGCATTGTAGTCCTCGTCGAATGTGTAAAGTTTGGTGTTCTCACCAGTGCCGTAGACTGCGGCTGCTGTTGTTGAACTGCCAAGCAGAACATCGCCGTTGAAGAGACGGCCGTCGTTGTCGCGTTTCGTGAATTTGAACAAGCTTGGAAGGGCCTCAGTCGTGTTGGCGTTGAGGTTTGCCGGGTCAAGCAGACGGATGCCTGATGTCGGGTCGTTCCAGTCAGAAATGAATACCACACCATTCTCGTTGATGCCTAAGCGGTAAGGAGAAGCTGTGTGAGATGCAGTATAGCCGTCGGCACCGTATGCTTTCTCGCTTACGTTGAGTTTGTGGTCAAGGATGTAGACACCCTTGGCATACTTGTCGTTGGCTGTGCAGTTTGCAACGTAGATGTTGCCGAAGAACTGGCTTGTTGGTGTGTTGTCGATGACAAGACCGCGAGCCTTGGCAAATCCAGGAACAGAGGCTACCATGTTAGGACGCGCTGCGTTCTGGTTGGCGATTTCAACGCCCCATGCCAATTCGCCTTCAGGGAGTTGCTCGTTTGCGATAACCGCTGAATTGGCGCCTTCTTTGACATCACCTGCAGGAACTGTTGCGAGAACCTCCTTGGTGTCTTTGTTCATCAATACGATGTTGGCGGCAGGAGCGGCGCCTGTAGCGTCGAATGTGAATGTGGTTTCTGTTTCGCCCACATTGGCTGCCAGATTGTAAGCATATTCATAGCTTACAGTAGGCTGCTCAACATTTTTGGTTGTAAACTTTGAAACCTTGCCGTCGCGCACGAGGTAGAGGTTGAAGTAAGCGTCGGTGATCACATTGTCGGCGTTTCTCTCTGTGACAACTTCACCTGTAGCTGTAGTGTAGGCAGCCTCGGCTGGTGTTACAGCTGCGCCTGTTGTTGTGAGGAGTTTTGCGTTGTCGAAGCCGTTTGTTACGTTTATGAGTTTCAAACCGGCAACCTTGCCTTCTGCAACAACTGGAGCGACCATAAAGTCGTTGCCTGCAAACTTGAAGAATGATGCGCCGTTTTCGCCCGGAGCCATCGCCTCCGCAGGAATAGTTCCCATCAAAGGAGCGTCGGTGTTGTTGCCGGCAGTCTGCCATTCAACAGGGTTTGTGTTTGAACCATCGATTACATACTGGTTTTCTGACAGCGGAGAAACTACAAGCTGGTAGTCGTCGCCGAGTTTGTTGCCAGTGTAATTGGAGTCGGCTGTTACAGTTTTGTTGATGAATGTTGTAGTAGCCAAAGCTCCCCCAGAGATGCCGAACTCAACGAAACGCATGGATGTGCTCGAACCCTTAGTCTGTGCGGTAACGACAATCGATCCCTCTTCGCTTGTGCCGGAAGCAGCGATTGTGCGTCCGGTCAATGCGTTGTAGTAGTTGCCTGAGTTCTGGGAAGTGAACCAGAGCGCAGGAGCGCCTGTCGGAAGTTCGTCGTCGTTCTTTGTCCATTTGTAGATTGCCACAGAGCCGCGTACGTCGCCAGAGGCAACTTGATTGTTGTCAAACTGGTTTTCACCGTAGCTTGTAGCTACGAGAACGTTGTCGGCAGTGAATGCGATATCGGAAATCTTCAATTGACGGTTCTCTTCAAGAGTTGTGCCCTCTGTGCTGATTTCAGCCACGCTGTTGTCTGCAAGGTTCACATCGTAGATAAACGGCTCGTTTGCAGCGTCGAGAGCGAGCACAAACAAGTGACCGTTGCGGATAATCTGACGACGCACAGTCTTGCCTTCCAATTGAGTGGCCAATGGGCTGGTTTCTTCGCCCACAGCGGCTACATTGTATTTGTCGGCAACGCCGTAAGCTTTGTTGTCGCCAATTTCGTCAGGATAGTTCTCGTAGACAACTGTCGGAGGAACATAGCTTTCAGACTCAAGATATGTGTTGATGTATGCAGTTCCGTTGGCTTCAACGGTTACTGGCTTCAGATATTCCTCTGTAGCGCCCTTGTATCCCTCGGCGGTATAAGTCAAAGTGTATTCGCCCGGTTCGAGATTGTCGAAGACAAACGCACCGTTCCACTCGTTGTCGGTGGTGTAGGTTGCCACTTCAACGCCAGCTTTGAACAATTTTACAGTCACGCCGTTCAATGGCATATAGACATCGTTTGTGCGTGCTGCCGGTTTGTAGAGAGCTTGGCTGAATTTCTCGTGGAGGTCGCGTACGATACCGTAGATAGTACCGGTCTTTTCGGCCTTCCATCCCATATAGTCGATAAGACCGCGGGCATAGAGGTGGCCTTCGTGACGGCAAACGTCGTCGTTCATGGCGCGTTGGCGGGCAGGTTGGTAAGTGTGGAAGTAACCTTCAACAAGGAATCCAGGGACACCGTGTATCAACACTCCGAGATAACCCATATAGTTTGTTCCGTTGTTTGAAGTTTCATCTCCTTTACCATAGAAGTCGAGGTCGCCGCGCACGTTGGCGTTGTCTTTTGAATAATGTGACCACATCTGGTGCTCGTTGCTGAAGGCATACGGCCAAATGTGTTGAGCCATCGCCTTGCTGCCCGGAGCGGAGTAGGTCTCGTCGTCCTTGCCGCGGAAGAGAAACAGCGGGTAGTTTGTCGGAGAGCCTTCGCCGGCGGCATTTGAGTGGATTGAGATAAACACATCGAAGTTGTTGGCCTCTACCTCCTCGCGGATTTCCGACAGCGGGCGGTTGTATGCTCCTTTGTCGTCGCCTTTGTGTGCAGGGTACGGACCAACCTTGACGTGCGACATCACTATGTGCTGCGACATGTCGAGGGCTGCGCCTATACGGTCTGGGTTAGAGTTTGTTTGGTTTTTGGTGCGGTCGAACGGTACACCGGCCTCTACAAGCTTGTCGAGGAGTGCGAAACCTTTGTGAAGGTTGGTGTTCGACTCAAAGAAACCTGTTGTATCCACATTTTCAATGGTGTACGGCTGACGACCGATTGTCTGGCATGGACGGTCGTTACCAGTCCAGCTGCCGTGGCCCGGGTTGATGTAGATACGGACTTGGTCGGCTGTCTTGCCGGCGTATGCTGTTCCGCAAGTGAGTGCCACGATTGCGGATGCCATCAATAGTCTGCTCTTCATGTCTATTTGGTTTTTACATTAATAATGTATGCCTCGCCGCTTGGCGTGGTAAACGAAATCTTCTCACCGTTGGCTGAAACGGTAGGGTACATAGCCATTGTCGAAGCGTCGCTGAGCACTTGCTTCTCTTTGCCGTCGGCAGAGTAGGCGATTACTTCTGATGAAGTTACAAATTCGCCGTTGTCTGTGTCGTGCATTCCGACAACGATGTTGTTGTCATACCATTTTGCGGCGCGGATGTAGCCGATGTGCTGCACGTCAGTGCCGTCGATGTTGCAAGTGAATGCACCTTGACCGGCAAGGTAGTAGAGTACCTTTGTTCCGTCGGGAGAAACCGAAGGCCACAAATAGCTTTGTCCCTCTGTTCCGTTAGGAGAGAGAGTTACGGTCTTGCCGTTGCTGGTGAGCATCAGCTGTCCGTATTCAATGAATGCCACCGGGGTTTTCTTGTCGGCTTTGGCGTTGCCCATAGCTTTTGTCTTTAGCTTGCGTCCTTTTACCACGTAGACTGCGTCGCCGTTTGCTGCCACGCCGTTGAGTTCGCGTGTGGCGTCGACGATGGTCTGCACTTCGCCAGTCTGAAGGTTAACCGACTTCAATGCTTGACGTTTCAGGTGGTCTTTGCCGATTTGGGTTTCACGATAGACGATGGTATTGCCGTTGTCGAGGATTTTGGCGTCGTATTCCGAGCCGGAAGCTGTGGTGACAGTGGTCAGTTGTCCTGTTGCCAAATCCAATTTCTGAAGACCTTGCTTCTGCTGGTCAGCAACGAGGAGATAGTCGCCGTTGGGGCTAATTGTAGCCATGTCGACTTTCACGCCTTCTGGAAGGTTAACTTTTTGAGTTGAACCGACTTCCATCAATTGCGCGAATCCTATGCTTGAACCGCAAAGGAGCATCACAGAAAGAAAAATTTTTCTCATAATGATGTTAGTTTGGTTAATTAATCAGGTTAGGTTGAAAATTCTATTGCGAAATTAAAAATTTTATCTGTTGTAGCGATGAAAAATATGTGTTTTTTTAATCTTAAAAGATGTATCTAAATTTAAAGCACCCACTATTGTGTGCGCGGGTATTGCCATTTCGGAAATAATCATTAAATTTGCGTTTCCTTTAATAAGGTGAAAAATGGAAATAAAAATTACTGATAAAGATATGGAATTTCTGCGTATGGCTGCCGAGAAATCGGAGCGCAGCGTGGAAAATGGCGGCGGCCCGTTTGGCGCAGTCATAGTTAAGAATGACGAGGTGCTGGCAGTAGAGTCAAATTCGGTGACAATTGACAATGATCCTACGGCGCATGCCGAGGTCAATGCCATCCGTTCGGCATGCCGCAAGGTTGGCTCGTTCAAATTGGATGGCTGCTACGTCTATAGCTCGTGCGAGCCGTGTCCGATGTGCCTCAGCGCACTTTATTGGGCGGGAGTGGCGCGCATATATTATGGCAACACCAAAGAAGACGCGGACGCCATCGATTTCAGCGACAAGTTTATCTATGAGGAACTCGAACGTCCGAAGTCGTTGCGCTCCATTCCTTGCATCCATGTGCCTGATTCTGGCGCAATCAAGGCATTCCGTATGTGGAGTGACAAGACCGACAAAATAGAGTATTGATGAAGGTTGTCATTGCATCTGACAAATTCAAGGGTTCTTTGTCGTCGGAGCAGGTGGCTGCGGCGATAGAGGAGGGCATACTCGCGGCAATGCCTGACTGTGAGATTGACAAACTCCATGTGGCTGATGGCGGCGACGGTACGGCTGCCTCCATTGTGGAGTCGACCGGAGGGGTGTGGATTAATGTGAAGAGCGAGGATCCGTTGGGACGTCCGGTGGATGCGCGTTTCGGCGCTGTGGAAAGTTGCACGGCTGTGATTGATGTGGCTACGGCGTCGGGCATAGCGTTGCTTCGCCCTGACGAGTATGATCCGCTGAACGCCACTACCAAAGGCACTGGCATACTTATCCGCGAAGCCATTGACAGAGGTTTCCGCAATTTCAACATAGGCGTTGGCGGCAGTGCTACCAACGATGCCGGCACAGGGCTTCTGTCGGCGTTGGGATATCGTTTTCTCGATGCCCGAGGCAACGAGCTGGAGCCTTGTGGGCGGTCATTGTCGCGCATTGCGGAGATTGACGACAGCCAGAGAATGCCGGAACTTAAGGAATGCTCGTTCACGGTGATGTGCGATGTGGATGCTGCGTTTTACGGACCGAAAGGTGCTGCATGGCTTTTCGGACTGCAGAAAGGTGCCACCAACAAAATCCTCGAGGCGCTTGACGACGGTATGCGCACATTCGCGGCCGTAGTGAAAAAAAAATATGGCAAGTCGATGCAAAACCAGAGTTATGCGGGCGCAGCCGGCGGAATTGGCGGTGCGTTGTGGGCTATGCTCGACGCCAGTCTGACACCGGGCATCTACGCGATGCTGAAGGCTATAAATTTTGAAGCACGCATCGCCGATGCCGACATTGTGGTTACCGGAGAGGGGGCGATGGATTCGCTCACGCTGTTGGGCAAAGCTCCCTACGGAGTGTGTGGAGAGGCTGCGTGGAATGGCATTCCGACGATTGCATTCGTGGGAAGCGTGTCAGACAGCGGTAGCCTCAATGAGTACGGATTCCTGTCGGTTTATCCAACGGTTTCCGGCCCTATGCCGCTCGAAGAGGCGATGAAACCCGATGTGGCATATGCCAATTTGAAGCGCACGGCCATGCAGGTGTTCCGCACGTTGCTTATAAGACAAAATAATTAACGATTATTGTGAAATAAAGTTTCGCCGATTGGACGGATGTTTGTAACTTTACGCAATATAAAAAAAGAATAAATACTATGGAAAGAGTGATTCCAGCATCAGAACTTATAATCAACCCTGACGGGTCGGTTTTCCACCTTCACATAAAGCCGGAAATGCTTGTCGACAACATCATACTCGTCGGCGATCCGGGTCGTGTAGACTTGGTGGCTTCTTTCTTCGACAAGAAAATTCATGAAGTGTCGAGTCGTGAATTCCACACGATAACAGGTGAATATCACGGCAAGCCGGTGATGTGCGTGTCGCACGGTATTGGCGCCGACAACATAGATATTGTGGTCAATGAGCTCGACGCATTGGCGAATGTTGATTTCGAGACTCGTACGGTCAAGAAGAATTTCCGTCAGCTCTCAATGGTGCGTATCGGCACGTCGGGCAGCATACAGGAGGATATCCCTGTGGGCTCGATGGTGATTGCGCGCAAGGCTCTCGGCATCGACGGCGCGTTCCACTTCTATAAGAATTCGGAAAAAGTGCGCGACATTGAACTTGAGGACGCCTTCATCAGTCAGTCTGGGTGGAAACCAATCTGGAATCATCCTTATATCGTTGACGCCGATGAGGAACTGGCAAACCGTATATGCTGCGAGGGCATGGTGATGGGAATCACAATCACCGCCAATGGCTTCTATGGCCCACAAGGACGCGAGTTGCGCCTTGAAATCGCCGATAAGAACTATGGCAAGATGCTCAGCGGATTTGAGTATAAAGGTCAGCGTCTGACTAACTTCGAGATGGAGAGCGCAATGCTTCAGGGCTTGGCTAAACTTATGGGACACAAGGCTGTGACGGTATGCTCGATTATCGCTGGACGCGTGTCGCACACCTCAAACCCTAACTACAAGGGCTCTATCGGCGAACTCATTCAATTAGTTTTGAACAAACTCTAAAACAATAATATTATGGCAAACAAAAGACAACTGAAAAAGTATATGAAGAATATGGCGGCTAACCTTGCCGGAGAAACTGTATTCATCCTCAATTATTATGATGGAATCGACGAGGCTAAGGCAAATGACGTCATTGACAAGATTTTCAATCTGTTGACTGAAAAGATCAACGATGTGTCGGTTGATTTCGACAAAACATGCAAAGATTCTTTCGCCGGCGACCGCAAGGCGTATCGCAAGGCGCGCAATGCCTACTACAAGGCTGCCTATAAGAAGTTGTATACAGATTTCACTGAGGGCGTCAGCGCGGTGTTGAAAGACATGAACGCTCTTCTCAGCAAGGAGCAGCTTGAGGAAAACAAGCGCATGGCCAACGAGTAGGAGCTGGCAAACGGCTATAGATAAGGCGGCGGCATCTGATGGAAATTCGGATGCCGCCGCCGACTCTTTTGCAGAATGGAGAAAAATGCGTAACTTTGCAGCGCAAAAAAAGAATAATTTTTTAATCTTAATTTAGAAACGAATGGGTTTTAATTTGCTTAAAGGAAAACGAGGCATCATTTTCGGTGCGTTGAATTCCAGCAGTATTGCTTGGAAAACTGCCGAACGCGTTGTTGAGGAAGGCGCTGTGATAACGCTGAGCAACACGCCGGTGGCTGTGCGTATGGGCGAGGTTTCAGAACTGGGTGAGAAGCTCAATGCGGAAATCATCCCTGCAGATGCCACTAACTGTGATGACTTGAAAACCGTGTTTGAGCGCTCGGTGGAGGTGTTGGGCGGAAAAATCGACTTTGTGCTCCACTCTATCGGTATGTCGCCAAACGTGCGTAAGAAAAGACTTTACGACGACCTCGATTACGGAATGCTCGACAAGACTCTCGACATCTCCGCAATCTCTTTCCACAAGATGCTGCAGGTTGCCAAGAAACTCAACGCCATTAATGAGTATGGCTCGGTTGTGGCTCTCTCATATATCGCTGCGCAACGCACTATGTTCGGTTATAACGATATGGCTGATGCAAAGGCTCTCCTTGAGTCGATTGCACGCAGCTTCGGTTATATCTACGGCCGTGAGCACCATGTGAGAATCAACACAATTTCTCAGTCGCCTACGCTCACCACTGCCGGCAGCGGTGTGAAAGGCATGGAGTCGTTGATGGACTTCGCCAACCGCATGTCGCCTCTCGGCAACGCTACGGCCGATGAGTGTGCAAACTACTGTGTGGTTATGTTCAGCGACCTTACCCGCAAGGTTACAATGCAGAATCTCTACCACGACGGCGGTTTCTCCAATATGGGTATGAGCCTCCGTGCTATGGACCAGTATGAGAAGGGATTCGACAAATACCGCAATCCAGACGGAACAATCCAATACGGTTAGTCAACAGCGGGCTTAGCAAAGCAACAATACAAGGCAATCCTTTTGTGGGGTTGCCTTTTTTTATTACTTTTACATAAAAATTGGATTCTATGATAGAATATGTAAAAGGAGAGTTGACGGAGATTACGCCGGCAAGTGCCGTGGTGGAATGCGGCGGGGTGGGATATATGCTCAACATCTCTTTAAACACTTATACACGCTTGCAGAATGAGCGGCAGGCAAAAGTTTATGTCTACGAGGCGATACGCGAGGACGCACATTTGCTCTATGGTTTTGCCGACCGGGAGGAGAGGGCATTGTTCCTGTTGCTGATAACGGTGTCGGGGGTTGGGCCGAACACGGCGAGAATGATCCTTTCGTCGTTTTCCACAGCCGACTTGCAAGGAGTCATAGCCTCGGGCAACGTGAATCTGCTCAAGGCGGTGAAAGGAATTGGTGCAAAAACGGCTCAACGTATAATTGTTGACCTCCGCGATAAAATAAATCAGGGTGCGGATACGTTAATTATTCAGTCGGAGGCGACGTCGGAAACTTATGAGGAGGCACAGGCGGCGCTCATTATGCTTGGATTTGCCAAACCTGCGGTGCAGAAGGCATTGGGCAAACTGCTCAAGGATAATCCTGCGGAAAAAGTTGAGGGCTTGATTAAGAAGGCTTTAAAGATTCTTTAGTCTGCGCTTGGCGGCTTCGTTTCCGGCAACGTTTTAAAACGCCGTTTTTTTACTGAATGAACCAACGAGGAAGAGTTAAATATTTGCTGATGCTTGTGGCCGGAATTGTGCTTTATTCCGTCTGCAACATCGGTTTTGCGCAATACAAGAAAAGCGAGGTCAGCGCCCCGCCTACGATTTTTACCGGCAAGAGCAATGTTCCCGATTCAACCGGGATGCACTATCCTGTGAAGGCCACAATCACTCCGGGCTACGACGAACTTACGAGTCCCGACCGTCAGGCAATCGACCTTAAAGATCCGTCGAACATCAAGACGGAGGTGGAATACGACTATACGACAGATACTTACGTGGTGCGCACCAAGGTGGGAGACCGTGAGGTGGCAACTCCTTTCATCTTGTCGTCGGAGGCTTACAACAATATGGAAGTGCGCAATTCAATGATGGATTATTACCGCAAGCGCAACTCCGAACTGTTTGAGCAGAAGGACAAAACAAAATTCAACGTGTTTGATATGAAATTCGGACTCGGACCATTGGAAAAGGTTTTCGGTCCGGGCGGTGTACAGCTCAAGACACAGGGATCGGTGCAGGTTAAGATGGGTGTGAAATCCAACAAGACCGACAACCCGGCGCTTCCAGCAAGTGCGCGGCGCAAGACTTATTTTGATTTCGACCAAAAAATACAGGCTACAATCGATGCTTCGGTGGGCGACAAGTTGAAATTCAATATGACTTACAACACTGACGCGACGTTTGATTTCGACTCCAAAAACTTGAAACTGAAGTATGATGGAAAGGAAGATGAAATCATCAAGTCGATTGAGGCGGGCAACGTGTCGATGACCACAGGATCGTCGCTTATCAAGGGTAGCACAGCACTGTTCGGTCTGAAAACAAAGATGCAGTTTGGAAAATTCTCAATCACGGCATTGGTGTCGCAGCAAAACTCAGAGTCGCAGACGGTAAGCACAAAGGGTGGTGCGCAGACCACAAAGTTTTCAATCAATGCCGACGACTACGACAAAAACCGATATTTCTTCCTCGGGCACTATTTCCGCGACACATACGACTACAATGCCTCGAAGCTGCCTTATGTGCTTTCGGGTGTCAATATCACACGTATTGAGGTGTGGGTAACCAACCAACGGGGCACGTACAACGAGGCGCGCCATCTGGTGGGGTTTATGGATATGGGTGAGAACAAACACTTGCAGAACAACCACTGGGTGCCGGTGGTATCGCCCGACAATCCAAGCAACAATTCCAACAACCTTGTGCAGGAAATCAAAACCGAATATCCCGACGCGCGTCAGATAAGCCAGGTGTCGACGGCGCTTGAGCCGTTGTCGGCCTACGGCATAGAGGGCGGCCGCGACTATGAGAAAATCGAGAGTGCCCGCCTGCTGTCGTCGACGGAGTACAAGCTCAATCCTACGCTGGGCTACATTGCGCTCAACTCTGCGCTCAATGCCGACGAGGTGCTCGCCGTGGCTTATGAATACACGTATCAGGGACAGGTGTACCAAGTGGGTGAGTTCTCGAGCGATGTGACTGACTCCAGTCAGGCTCTGTTTGTAAAAATGCTGAAGGGCAGCACTGTGTCGCCAAAGTTTGCCAACTGGGACTTGATGATGAAAAACGTTTATTCGCTTGGTGCATATCAGGTGCAGAAGACTAAATTCAAACTCAACGTGAAGTACAAAAGCGACTCCACTGGTGTCGCCGTGCAATATCTGCCAGCCGATCCTATCCGCAACAAACCGCTTATCCAAGTGCTCAACGTGGACCGGCTGGACTCAAACAACGAGAGCAATCCTGATGGATTCTACGACTTTATCGACGGCTATACTATCAATGCCGCGCAAGGCAAGGTGATATTTCCTGTTGTAGAGCCGTTCGGCGACTGGTTGGCGAGCCAATTGCTCAATGCCGACGATGCCAAGCGTTTCTGCTACCATGAGCTCTACGACTCGACGCAGACTGTTGCGAAGCAGTTTCAGGACAAGAATAAATTCATCCTTACGGGAGAATACCAAGCCTCATCGGGGTCGACAATACGGCTGAATGCCATGAACGTGCCTCGCGGTTCGGTTGTGGTAACAGCCGGTGGCGTGACTCTGACGGAAAACAGTGACTATACTGTGGACTACAATATGGGTACGGTGACAATCACCAACCAAAGCATCATTGATTCGGGAACAAACATCAGTGTGTCGCTTGAAAACCAGTCAATGTTCAGCACACAGCGCAAAACGTTGCTCGGACTTGACATGAACTATCAGTTCAACAAGGACTTCAATGTCGGAGCCACACTTATGCATTTCTCGGAAAAGCCGCTCACAGAAAAGGTGGATATCGGAAACGAGTTGATAAACAACACTATCTGGGGTCTGAATTTCTCATACAACAAGAATTTCATGTGGCTTACAAACTGGCTCAACGCCATCCCTACGGTCAATGCCACCGCACCGTCGACCATAAGCATGCAAGGCGAGTTTGCTCAGTTGATTCCCCACAAGAAGAAAACAGGCACAAATGCGGGAAGCTCGTATCTTGATGATTTTGAGACCTCGCAAAACACAATTGACATACGTTCGCCGTATTCTTGGTTCTTGGCGTCAACGCCAAACGACCCCAACGGCGGACTCTTTCCGGAGGCTGCTTTGAGCAACAATGTGGACTATGGCAAAAACAGAGCTTTGCTCGCATGGTACTATATCGACCGTATGTTCACTCAGAAAAACTCATCGCTCTGTCCGGCATACATCAAGAATGACAAGGAGCAGTTGTCAAGTCCTTATGTTCGCGAAGTGACTACGCGTGAGATATGGCCTAACCGTGAGCTCAATTACGGCGAGGCGTCGGCAATCCAGACGCTCAACCTGTCGTTTTATCCGGCAGAGCGTGGTCCGTATAACCTTGACCATACAAATATCGATGCCAATTTCAATCTTCTCAACCCGGAGAAGCGTTGGGGCGGCATCATGCGCAAGCTTGACAACACCAACTTCGAGACGTCAAACATAGAGTATATCCAGTTTTGGATGATGGATCCGTTCTCTGTAGAGGGTGACACCAACGAAGGCGGCGACTTGTACTTCAACCTCGGCGAGGTGAGCGAGGACATCCTTAAAGACGGATACAAATCGTATGAAAACGGACTGCCTGCCGACGGCAGTACTCGCGGCACTCGTGAGACTGTATGGGGACGTGTGCCGACTGAAACATCGCTGACGTATGCTTTTGACAACACTTCTGGCGCTCGCCGCAATCAGGATGTGGGCTTGAACGGACTGTCGACTGAGCAGGAGTTTGAATTCACGACTTATAAGGAGTATCTTGGGAACCTGCGCGCAGTGTTGTCGCCTGAAAAGATAGCCGAGATGGAGGCAGACCAGTTCTCTCCGTTCAACGACCCTGCCGGCGACAACTATCATTATTTCCGCGGTTACGACTACGACGAGCAGCGCTTGTCGATACTTGAACGCTACAAGCGTTACAACGGCACGGAGGGAAACTCGCTTGGTGACGACGATGAAAAGGATCCTCTCTACCAGTCGTCGCGCAGTGTGCCTGATGTGGAGGACATCAACCAGGACAATACGCTCAACGAGTATGAGCGTTACTATCAATATCATATCTCGTTGCGCCGCCAGGATTTGGTGGTTGGACAGAATTATATCACCGACAAACAAGTGTCGACAGTGCCGCTCGCAAACGGCAAGAAGGGCGAGGCTGTGTGGTATCAGTTCAAGATTCCATTGCGTGACTATGAGAAGGTGGTTGGCTCGATTTCCGACTTCTCGACCATCCGTTTTATCCGTATGTTTATGACGGGATTCAAAGAAGCTACGCATCTGCGTTTCGCAACTCTTGAGCTTGTGCGTGGCGACTGGCGCACGTACGACTATAATCTCAATTCGCGTGCCGACGCTCCTGCGGAAGGACAGCTCGACCTTTCTGTGGTCAATATTGAGGAGAATTCCGGACGTGAGCCGGTCAATTATGTGCTGCCTCCAGGCGTAAACCGTATTGTTGACCCGGGGCAGTCGCAGATTACGCAACTCAACGAGCAGTCAATGTCGATGAAGCTCACAGGACTGCAGGCCGGCGACGCGCGTGCCGTATATAAGAACACATCGATGGACTTGCGCCTTTACAAACGCATCCAACTCTTCACCCACGCCGAGCGTCTTGTGAATGACGTGGCAGAAGAGCTGAAGGACGGCGATTTCTCTGTGTTCATGCGTCTTGGTACCGACGTGAAAAGCAACTTCTATGAATATGAGGTGCCGTTGCATCTGACGGCTCCCGGAAAATACAACACCCACAATACCAACGACCAATATGCCGTATGGCCGGAAGCTAACTTTATGGATGTGAAACTTAGTTTGTTTACGGATATAAAGAAGGAACGCAACCGCGCGAAGCACGATGAGTCGCAGCAGGTGGGAAACACAACGCTGTATACTGGTTACGACCCCGACCATAGAGCTAACCGCGTGTCGGTGCTCGGCAACCCCTCGCTCAGCGATGTGCGCGTTGTGATGATTGGTGTGCGCAACAACTCCAGCAAGGAGAAGAGTGGTGAGGTGTGGGTGAACGAACTCAAGGTGACGGATTTCGACCAAGACGGTGGATGGGCTGCGAAGGGCAATGTCAACCTTGCGCTCAGCGATGTGGCTACAGTCAATTTTGGCGGACATATCGAGACTGTTGGATTCGGAAATGTAGACCAAAACCTATCGTCGCGCCGCATGGATGACTACAAGCAGTATAATGTGGCGACGCAGGTTGATGTGGGACGTTTCCTCCCCGCCAAGGCGAAGCTAAAAGCTCCGGTCTACTATTCTGTGTCGAAGGAGAAGACATCGCCAAAATATAATCCTCTTGACCAGGATATCCTGCTTAAGGACGCTCTCGACGAGGCCGAAACAAAGCAGGAGCGAGACTCGATAAGCAATTATTCCGTGGAGCAGTCGACGGTGAAGAGTTTCAGTATTTCTGGATTCAATTTCGGAGTTAAGAGCAAAGTGCCGATGCCTTGGGACCCTGCCAACTTCACAGTCAATTTATCGTTCAACAAGCAGGAGAACATTTCACCAACTGTGCAGTATGAGCACATCAACGACTATCGCGGCAGTTTCCAATACAGCTTCTCTCCGGTCTACAAGCCGCTGAAGCCGTTCAGTTTCATCAAGAGCAAGTCGAAAAACCTGAAATTCTTTAAAGACTGGGAGTTCGGCTATGCGCCGTCGTCGTTGAGCTTCTTGACCAACATGACACGCTATTACTACGAACTGCAGTCGCGCAACGAGGCTGACGTAGAGGTGGAAGTGCCTGTGTCGGTGAGCAAGAATTTTTATTGGGACCGTCAGTTTGCAATCACTTGGAATCTTACAAAATCGTTGGCATTGTCGTTTAACTCCAACACGATGGCGCGCATCGAGGAAGCGGTGGGACAGGTGAATAAGAAATTGTTCCCTGACAAATACAAGGAATGGCGCGACACGGTGATGCGCAGCATCCGTGATTTCGGAACGCCTTGGAATTACAGTCAGTCGTTTACGGCAACCTATAAAGCTCCGTTCAGCAAAATAGCCTTTCTTGACTTCCTTAACGGAAACGTGTCGTATAATGCGACCTATCGTTGGGACCGCGGTGCCGATGTGGCAGATGCCGTGGTGGGCAACTCTATTGCCAACAATGCTGTGTGGAATCTCGATTCTAAAATCAATTTTGAAACGCTCTATAATAAGTGTAAATACCTCAAGGAGGTGAACAAACGTTTCTCCAACAGCTCGAGGGGCAACAGGTCGCAGAAGGAACGCAAACCACGCAAATTCCAGCGCACATACCAGCTTTCAGACTCTGTTGTGGCGGTGAAACACAATCTGCGCAGCAAGAAGGTGAAGGTGTCGGCGACAACGCTTGACGGCAAGCCGTTCCCGATAAAAACCAAAGTGGTGGATGATAATAATCTGCAAATCATCACTACAGGAAAGCAGTCGGTGAAACTCGTTGTCACTGAGGATTTGACAAAAGAAGTGAATGTTTGGAAGGAGATTGCCGACCATTCGGCGCGTTTCGGCATGATGGTGCGCAGCGCAAGTTTCCGCTGGCGCAATACGCGCACGTCCAACATACCGCAGTTTATACCCGAGGTGGGCGACTTGCTCGGACAGAGCAAGAGCTATGGCCCGATGTCACCGGGATTGGATTTCGCTTTCGGATTTACAGATGAGTCTTATCTCAACAAGGCGATGGCTCGCGGATGGCTGCTCGGCGATGAGAACCAGACGAGTCCTGCCATCTTCTCGCGTACTGAGGAGTACAATTTTGAGGTGCAGCTTGAGCCTATACGTGGATTGAAGATTCAGCTCACAGCTAACCGTACTGACAACCGCACAAATCAGGTGCAGTTCATGTACAACTCGATGCCTACCACCCGAAGCGGCAGTTTCACGATGACCACATGCGCCATAGCCACAGCGTTGCGCGGATCGTCGTCGAAAGACGGCTACAGCAGTGCCGCCTACGATAAATTCTTGTCAAACATCCCTGTGATGGCGCAGCGGTTGGAACAGAAATATCAAGGTATGCGCTATCCTGATGCCGGCTTTATCAGCGGCACGGAGTATGCCGGACAGCCTTACAATGCCGACAACGGAGGCGTAAGCCAGGCGAGCGGAGATGTGCTGATTCCGGCGTTCATCTCAGCCTACACTGGCAAGGACCCGCAGAAAGTGACCACATCGTTCTTCCCGGCATTGTCGCAGTTGTTGCCAAACTGGCGCGTCACCTACGACGGGTTGGTAAAAATCGGTGGTCTGAGCAACATCTTCCGCAGCCTTACGCTGACTCATGCTTATCAATGCACATACAGCGTCGGCTCCTTCTCGTCGTATCTGAACTGGGTTGGCGCCGGCAATGGCGATTTTGGATTTACCCGCGATGAGCAGACGCAGCGTCCTGTGCCGTCGTCGCCATATAATATCTCGTCGGTGACTATCACGGAGAAATTCGCTCCGCTGCTTGGTTTGTCGGCTACGCTTAAAAACAACCTTACGCTCAACGTTGAATACCGCGACAGCCGCACGCTGACGCTCAACACCAGTGCCGGACAACTTGTCGAGGCGTCGCAGAAAGCGTTTACGTTTGGCGGCGGATACAAGATAGCCAATTTCAACACTGTGTTGAAGATGAAAGGCGGTCAGAAAGGTGTCAGCAACGACCTTACTCTCAATGCCGACTTTTCGTTGCAGAACAATCAGTCGATTATACGAAAAATGCAGGAAGGGTCAAGTCAGGCAACCGCCGGCACGAAGTCGATAGCCATTAATTTCACGGCAAGCTACGTGTTGAGCAAGCGCATCACGCTGCAGGCGTATTTCGACCATCAGATTAACAAACCGTTGATTTCATCGAGCGCATATCCAACAACCAACAGCAATTACGGTGTTTCTGTCAACTTGTCGTTGGCTCAATAAATAATGAATTATGGGAAGAAATAAAGACAATAAGAAAAAAGAAACAGGGAAAGGTCTCGGTGCAATAACAGCCGTGACGGAGATGTATGGACGCAACGCAAAGTGGGTTAACTGGGCGATTGTGGGACTGCTCTTTGTCCTGGCATTCTATGTGCGTGTCAATGCAATCGCCGGCAAGACGGAGCTGCATTCAGACGAGGTGTTCTCTATGGCGCTATGCACATGCGACCCCAATTATAATGTGGCAGTGGCCGACGGGACCTATACTGGAGCCCAACTGAAGGACATGATTGCCCATAGTGGAGACACCGGCTTCAAGGGGATGCTCTCTGACCTGCGCCAACTTTGGGTAAACAATGGCGACGCTCCCCACGCCAGCCTCTACTATATGGCTTTACGTGTGGCGCTGACGGGCTACGACGCCTACGACCTCGATGGCTATATCGTGCGTGGAGGAGTGCTGAATATGTTGTTTTTCGTATTGTCGTTTGTGTTTATGTACAAACTGCTGCGACGCATATTCGGTGAGCGTCACATGCTGGTGTTTGTCGGACTTGCGCTTGCATATTTCAATCTTCTGTCGGTGCGCAACACGATGCTTATCCGCGAGTACCAGATGGCTGAGGCTTCGGTTGTCATGCTTACGTATGTGGCCGTTGGCTTTGTCCAGCGTCTTCGTGCGGGCGAGGAGATACGCCGTTGGCGATTTGTGGCGCTCTTCGGAGTGTTGATGGGTTGCACCGTGTCTCTTGGATATTTCAATGCCTTCTACGTCATAGGCTTGTGTCTCGCGCTCGCAGCCTCTTGCATCCGTCATCATCGTCACCGAGCGATACTGCTGATTCTGTTGGCTGGAGTGGCTGCATTAGTTTTTGCATTTGTGATTTATCCAGGATTTTTCAACTTCATACTCCATCCTACGGTACATAAGTCGATGGCGTTCCGCAAATTCTCGCTTGCATTGTCGGTTACTTTTGCACGCGACATCCGACGCCTGCTCTTTATCTCTTACGGTTTCTGGATTGTCTTGGCGGCCGTGCTTGTGGCGGCATTCTCAAAAGGAGGATTGAAAAAATTGGCAGACGGCGGACTTTTTATGTGGTTGCCGTTGCTTGTAGTGGCTTGTATGCCACTTATTCAGTATGCGTCGATACTCAAGCATCCGCGTTACTATTATTGCCTTATGCCGGTGTTGATGTTGCTGGTGCCTCAGTCGCTCGCCGCGATGCCGAATCTGTGGCGTCGTTATTTCGGCATTCTCATCCTCTTGTTTTTCCCGATTCTCACTCCGCAGATTCATTTCCGCGACAATTATAGATGGGATGCGGTGCGCAAGGAATTGGCGCGTCCGGTCATATTCTATCAGTTGAATCCCAACGAACTGATTCAGCTCGTGCCTAACCTTGACGACAATGTGGAGTATACGGTCATGGGAAAAACTCCGATGACGAGCGAAATCAGTCAGGGGGAGGAACGTCTTGTGGTGGCGAAGATGGGAAAAATCGACAGCGACAAGTTTGTTTTTGTCGGAAAGGCGATTTGGAACAGCAATATCTATCTCTTTAATGTAAAATATGTTGAAAAATAGCATTATAGCAACAGTTGTGGCGTTGGTTCTCTCGGCGTGTTCCGCTGAGACGCAGCAGAAAACCTATTCGCTCGACGGGTCGGTTGACGCCTTGCGCGACGGCAAGGCCTATCTGTATGTGCTGTTGCCGGAATATCAGAAACTTATGCTGCTCGACAGTGCGGATGTCAGGCATGGGGGATTCCGTTTTTCCGGAACGGTTGACGAGCCGATGGAGGCTTTCGTGAGACTTAAGGGCGACACGGCGGCATACTGCTTTGTGCTGACCAACAATCGGCTGACAATGACAATAGAAGATGGTACATATTCAGTGCAGGGGTCGCCGTCAAACCGGGCGTTGTCGCAGCTGCTTGCCGACCGGTATGCGTTTGAAAAGCGCCGCGAATCGCTGCAGGCTGCCTACAAAAAGCAGTCTGCCGACTCAACTCTGACCAAGGTTGTTGAGGACTCGCTGATGACGGCTTATCATCAAGCAGGCGTCGAATATCGCAGACTGCTGCTTGAACGCCTGACTAAAAAAGTTCCAGGCTATCCATTGATGGGACGGGTGGCGCTTCGCATGTTCGGTGGTGAAATGCTCCAATGCGAGATTGATTCCGTCAGCCTTCTGATGAAAAATCCCCGATGATGTCGTGGCGGTCGGAATAAGGAAGGCAAATATGATTTGTCAAGATTGATTGTAGAATACGGAATCGGAAGTGCCTTAACAAGACTGACGAGGTTTTAGGATTTGTTATAAAGGAGATTTTGCAAGTGATTTGAAAGTTTTTACTACCTTTGTAAATTGACAGAGCGTTGCTCTGCCAGATAACAACAAATCTCGTGGAAAATAGAAAGAATATAGCAATATTGGGGAGCACCGGCTCCATCGGCACTCAGACGCTTGATGTGATTTCGGAATATCCCGACCGACTTTATCCGTCGCTTCTGACGGCCAACCGCAATGTAGACCTGCTCATAGAGCAGGCGCTTAAGTTTAAACCGCGTCGTGTGGTGATTGCGCAGAGCGACTGCTACACTAAGTTGCGCGACGCCCTTGCCGGCGAGCCTATCGAAGTGATGTGCGGTCAGCAGGCGATAGCCGATGCCGCGGCAGCCGACGATGTCGACATCGTGGTGACTGCCATGGTGGGGTATAGCGGGCTGGCTCCTACAATCAGTGCCATCAAGGCGGGAAAGACAATAGCACTTGCCAATAAAGAAACTCTTGTTGTGGCTGGCGAACTGATAACCAGGCTTGTCAAGCAATACGGGTCGAGGCTTGTGCCTGTCGATTCAGAGCATTCAGCGATATTCCAATGTCTTGTGGGCGAAGATCCAGAATCGGTCGATAAGTTGATTCTTACGGCATCGGGCGGTCCGTTCCGCACGCGTCCGAAAGAAGAACTATATGGCGTGACTCGCGCCGACGCATTGAACCATCCAAACTGGTCGATGGGAGCGAAGGTGACCATTGATTCGGCCTCGATGATGAACAAGGGATTTGAGATGATTGAGGCGCGATGGCTGTTTGGCATTCCGTCGGAACGGATTGAGATTGTGGTTCATCCGCAGTCGATTGTGCATTCGATGGTGGCATATTCCGACGGTTCGGTGAAGGCTCAGCTTGGCTTGCCCGACATGCGTCTGCCCATACGCTATGCTCTCAACTATCCGGAGCGGTTGCCGTCGGCATGCCGCAAGATGAGTGTGGCTGATTATGCCAATCTCACATTTGAGGCTCCCGACCGCGAGAAGTTTCCGTTGCTCGACATGGCTTTCGATGCCATCCACCGTGGCGGCAACGTGCCGTGTGCGCTCAATGCAGCCAACGAGATTGCCGTGGCGGCTTTTCTTGCCGACCGCATAGGGTTCATGCAGATGCCGGAAGTGGTGGCGGAGGCAGTGGCTCGCAACCGGTTTATCGCCAGCCCAACATACGACGACTATGTTGTGACCAATGCAGAGATAAGAAAAATTGCAGAAGAATTGATAAAATAAGAATCTACACACCAACAACTAATGGAATCTACATTTTTAATAAAAGCGGCACAACTGATAGCGGCGTTTGGCTTGCTGATAATAGTGCATGAGTTCGGACATTATATCTTTGCCCGTATGTTTGGCATCCGGGTGGAGAAATTTTATCTGTTTTTTAATCCGTGGTTCTCTCTTTTCAAGTGGAAACCGAAGAAGAAAGCAGGCGCCGACGATGGCAAGTCGTCGTGGCGCGACACGGAGTACGGCATAGGATGGTTGCCGCTTGGCGGTTATTGCAAGATTGCCGGAATGATTGATGAGTCGATGGACAAGGAGCAGATGGCGCAGCCTGTGCAGCCGTGGGAATTCCGTGCCAAGCCGGCATGGCAGCGTCTGTTGGTGATGATTGCCGGTGTGCTGTTCAATTTTATTCTTGCCATAATCATTTACGCGGGCATTGCTTTTGCCTGGGGCGACAAATATATCCAGTTCAGCGACGCTGAATATGGCATGCAGTTTGGTTGCGAGTCGGCAAAGACGCTGGGATTCCGCGATGGCGACATCCTTGTGAGTGCCGACGGCAAGACCCTTGACGCAGCCGATTTCGGAGTAGCCACACAGGAGCTGCTTGAGGCGCGAGAGGTGACGGTGAAACGCAACGGTGCGCTCACCACGATAGATTTGCCTAAAAATGCGCTCCTCACCGTAAGCAACGAGTTGCGCGACCACAAGGACCGTGGATTTATGACCTATCGTTTCCCCGTTGTGGTGAAGAATATTGTTGCCGGTCAGCCGGCAGCTGCCGCGGGCCTTAAAGCCGGCGACCGCATTGTGGGCATCGACAGTGTGCGCACCGAGACATGGGATGTGTTTGCCGACTGCCTTGCAAAGAGTCTTGACAAAGAAATCGCCGTGACCTACGAACGTGGCGGAAAGGAGTATGTGACCCATCTTCACACATCGGAATCGGGTAAGATTGGTATTCAGCTGACTCCGATCGATGAGATATTCAAGACCCATACTATCAACTACAACATCTTCCAGGCAATACCTCGAGGCATTGAAATCGGCGTTGACAAGCTCACGTCGTACGTCAGCCAAATGAAGTATGTCTTTACAAAGGAGGGCGCGGAGAGCCTTGGCGGATTCGGAGCCATCGGCGATATGTTTCCTGCAGAGTGGAGCTGGTATCACTTCTGGTTTATCACGGCTTTTATCTCCGTGGCGCTTGCGTTTATGAACATTCTGCCGATTCCGGCTCTCGATGGCGGACATGCGTTGTTTGTTATCATTGAGATGCTTACAGGCAAGAAACCGAGTGAGAAAGTGCTTGAATACTCCACAATGGTGGGTCTTGGCTTGCTCCTTGTGTTGCTGCTTTACGCCAACGGCAATGATATTTACAGATTCTTTATCAAATAGGCTTGAACGAGATGGACTACAAGAAAATCATACTGAAAAAAGGCAAGGAGGAATCGTTGAAGCGTTTCCATCCGTGGGTGTTCTCTGGAGCGATTGCCAAGATGGACAACGATATTGAGGAGGGCGATCTTGTCAGTGTCTACACATCGGCAGGCGACTTTATCGCTGTTGGTCATTTTCAGATTGGCAGCATCGCAGTGCGTGTGCTCGACTTTGCGCAGCGTGTGATAGGTGAGGATTTCTTTGTTGAGCGTCTGCAACGCGCCTACGATTTGCGTCAGGCTATCGGTTTGGTGCGCGATGACAACAATGCGTTCCGTCTTGTGCATGGTGAGGGCGACTTCCTGCCTGGATTGGTCGTCGATATCTATGGTGCCACAGCTGTGGTGCAGGCGCATTCTCCGGGAATGCACTTTGCGCGCAACATCATCGCGCAGTCGCTTCTCAAGATTGCCGGCGGACTGATACATAATGTGTATTATAAGTCAGAGACCACCCTTCCTTACAAGGCACAACTCGACCCTCAGAATGATTATATCGTTGGCAAATATGAGACTGACATAGCCGTTGAAAACGGATTGAAGTTTCATGTGGACTGGCTCAAGGGGCAGAAGACAGGGTTCTTTGTCGACCAACGCGACAATCGCAGCCTTCTTGAGCATTATGCTAAAGGACGCACGGTGCTCAACATGTTCTGCTACACAGGAGGATTTTCGTTCTATGCGATGCGTGGCGGAGCGAAGGCAGTGCATTCTGTCGACAGTTCGGAAAAGGCTGTGCGTTTGACGAATGCCAATGTCGAGCTTAATTTCCCAGGCGACAGCCGTCACAAGGCATTTGCGGAGGATGCATTCAAGTTTCTTGGCGGAATCGATGACAGTTATGACCTTATAATTCTCGATCCTCCAGCATTTGCAAAGCATAAGAGCGCGCTGAAAAATGCCCTCATAGGCTATCGCAAACTCAATGTGAAGGCATTTGAGAAGATTAGTCCGGGAGGCATTCTCTTCACGTTTTCCTGCTCGCAGGCGGTGTCGAAGGAGCAGTTCCGCCTTGCAGTATTCAGTGCGGCGGCCATGTCGGGGCGCAAGGTGCGCATCCTGCATCAACTCACGCAGCCGTCCGACCATCCCATCAACATCTACCATCCAGAGGGTGAGTATCTTAAAGGATTGGTGCTTTATGTGGAATAATAAATTCATAAAAACTCAACAGATATGAAGAAACAATTAATCCTCTCAGCCATTGCTGCGGTGGCACTCGGCGCTCCGGCGGCTTCTATGGCTGAGTCTTTAGATTTCAATTACAAAGTGGACAGATTTGCTGACATTGAAGTGCTGCGCTACAAAGTGCCAGACTTCGAGCAACTTACAATCCAACAGAAAGAGTTGGTTTATTATCTGACAGAGGCGGCTCTTTATGGCCGCGACATCTTGACAGATCAGAATGGTAAATACAACCTCGCAATCCGCACAACACTTGAAAACATCTATAAGAATTATGATGGCAGCAAGGACGACGCGGATTATAAAGGTTTTGTGCTTTATTTGAAGCAGGTGTGGTTTGCCAACGGCATACACCACCATTATTCTACCGACAAATTTACACCTCAGTTCAGTCAGGCGTTTTTTGAGACGCAGGTGAAGAAATTGTCAAAGAAGCAGTTGCCGTTGAGAAAGGGGCAAACTGTAGATGCGTTTCTCAAGGAGATAACACCTGTGATTTTCGACCCGACGGTTATGGCCAAGCGTGTGAACCAAGCCAATGGTCAGGATTTGATTCTTACTTCCGCCAACAACTATTACGAGGGAGTGACGCAAGCCGAGGTTGAGCAGTTCTATGCTGCGATGAAGAAAACCGACAATCCGGAGGAACCAATTTCATACGGCTTGAACTCTCGGTTGGTGAAGCGCGACGGAAAACTTGTCGAGGAGGTTTATAAAGTGGGTGGCTACTATTCGGCTGCTATCGAGAAAATCGTTGAAAATCTTCGCAAGGCTGTGGCTTTTGCCGAAAACGACAAGCAGAAGGCCCACATAAACAAACTGATTCAATACTACACCGACGGTAATCTGAAGACCTTCGATGAATATTCTATCCTTTGGGTAGAGGATGTGGTCAGCAGCGTGGACTTCATCAACGGATTTATTGAGAATTATGGCGATCCGCTGGGTTATAAGGGTGCTTGGGAGTCGATCGTGAACTTTAAAAACGGGAAGGCTTCACACCGCACAGAGGTGGTCAGCAGCAACGCTCAGTGGTTTGAGAGCAACTCTCCTGTCGATCCACGTTTCAAAAAAGAGAAGGTGAAAGGTGTGACGGCAAAGGTTATCACGGCTGCCATTCTTGCCGGTGACTCTTATCCGTCAACGCCTATCGGCATCAATTTGCCAAATGCAAACTGGATTCGTGCAGCCCACGGTTCCAAATCGGTGACGCTTGAAAACATCACGGAGGCTTACGACCAGGCTTCGCACGGCAACGGATTCAACGAGGAGTTTGTAATCGATAAGGAGACAAGCGACTTGATGGATAAATATCTCTTTATTGTCGACAATATGCACACCGACCTTCATGAGTGTCTTGGACATGCTTCGGGAAAACTCTTGCCGGGTGTTTCCGACGATGCACTGAAGGAGCACGGCTCTACGCTTGAGGAGGCTCGTGCCGACCTGTTCGCGCTCTATTATCTTGCCGACCCGAAACTGCTCGAACTCGGTCTGCTTGACAACGAGAATGCTTACAAGGCTGAATACTACAAATATATTCTTAACGGCTTGATGACGCAATTGATGCGCATCGAGTATGGCAAGGACGTAGAGGAGGCGCACATGCGCAACCGTCAGCTGATTTCGAAATGGTGCTATGAACGAGGCAAGGCAGACAACGTTATCGAACTTGTGAAACGTGACGGAAAGACTTTCGTGAAAATCAACGATTATAAGAAACTCCGTGACTTGTTCGGTCAGTTGCTCGCCGAAATTCAGAGAATCAAGTCGGAAGGCGACTATGAGGCAGGAAAGACTCTTGTGGAGACGTATGCTGTAAAGGTTGACCCGGCAATCCATCGCGAGGTGCTCGACCGCTATGCTCGTCTCGACATCGCGCCGTATAAAGGTTTTGTCAATCCGGTCTACAAGCCTGTGTTTGACAAGAAAGGCAACATCATAGATGTGAAGATTGACTATACGGAGGGCTATATCGATCAGATGCTCCGCTATTCAAAAGACTATTCGCCGTTGACAAAATAAAAACGGTGTACGACTGATATGAAGCCGTATGGGGACGCTGCTCTCCATACGGCTTTTTTTTCGGCATGGGCTGATGGATAACCGCTGAAAAATGGCTAAATTTGCAAAAAAGGAAAGGTTATGCTACTTACAACAACTCCAACAATTGAAGGCCGTCCGATACGCGAATATCGCGGGGTGGTAACGGGAGAGGCGATTATAGGCGCCAATTTTGTCAAAGATTTTTTCGCATCGCTGCGCGACACGTTCGGCGGACGCTGCGACATGTATGAGGATGTGCTGCGTGAGGCAAAAGACAATGCTCTCGATGAGATGTCGAAGAGGGCAGAGCGTATGGGATGCAATGCCGTGGTTGGCATAGATCTCGATTATGAGACGGTAGGTGCCAGCGGGTCAATGTTGATGGTTACGTGCAGCGGCACGGCAGTTGTCATATAATATGATGGATAAAGAAACTATAAGACAAATCAAGAGCGATTTTTTTGCGTTGCGCAATGGCGTGATTGCCGACAAGTTGCGCAGTGCGGGATGTCCGTATAAGATAATTTTCGGGTTGACGGTGCCTCAGATAGAAAGTGTTGCCGCAAAACATGAGCCGTCGGCCGGACTTGCCGAGACTTTGTGGGCAAACGATTCCACCAGGGAGAGCCGGTTGATGGCAACTATGGTTTTCCCCGTTTCGGAATTTTCTGTCGACAAGGCAAAGAAGTGGATCGCTGATGCCGATACGGTGGAATTGGTCGATATGCTGTGTTTCCGCCTTGTGCGCAATGTTGAAGGAGCGGAGCAGCTGGCTTTCAGTCTTGTCGGTGAGGAGCCGACTCGCTATGCCGGTTTGCGGCTACTTATGAATCTACTCGTTGTGCGCAAGCTTGCCGATGTGGAAAAAGCCAAAGGCGTCGCATCGCAATGGGCGGAAGGCGGTGATGCCGTTGCGCGCGTTGCAAGGCAAATCAAGGAAGAAATCGAGTGGTGCTTTTAATTGAACTAAAGGTAAATAAAAACGGCGTTTTTTTTCACCGAAATTCAGACGAAATCATTAACTTTGCGTTGGTATGACTGCGACGGAAGACAAATCATATTATATCGCTCGCACGAAACTGGCTGAATATCTCGACAACAGACGGTTGCGCAAAACTCCGGAACGATTCGCGATTCTGGAGGCGGTCTTTTCGCACAACGACCATTTCGGCATAGAGGCTCTTTATGTGGATATGGAGAACCGCGCGTATCACGTCAGCCGATCCACTATCTACAACACAATGGAGCTTTTTACGGAGTGTGGACTGGTGCGCAAGCATCAGTTCGGCACCAATCAGGCTGTGTATGAGAAGGTGGTAAGCTCGGGAAACCACCATCATCTGATCTGTACGGAGTGCGGAAAGGTGAAGGAAGTGAAGGATCAGGAGTTGATGGACTACATCGGCAGCCGCAGATATGGGACATTCTCAGTGTCGTATATCTCGCTCTACGTCTACGGCATCTGCTCCACATGCCAGCGCCGGCGCCGGCGCAATCGTAAAATAGACAAGAAAACAACTTAAACGTAAAAACAGAATATAATTATGAAAGTAGATGTGCTCTTAGGTTTGCAATGGGGCGACGAAGGAAAAGGAAAGGTAGTTGATGTGCTGACTCCGCGTTACGATGTCGTGGCGCGTTTCCAAGGAGGTCCGAACGCAGGCCATACGTTGGAATTTGAAGGCAAGAAATACGTACTCCGTTCAATCCCTTCAGGAATTTTCCAGCATGGGCAGGTGAACATAATCGGAAATGGCGTAGTGCTCGACCCTGTGCTTTTCAGAGAAGAAGCAGAAGATTTGGAAAAAAGCGGCGTCGATATCAAGAAAATTTTGAAAATATCGAAAAAGGCACACTTGATAATGCCTACACACCGTCTGCTTGACGCTGCCAACGAGAAACTCAAAGGCTCGTCGAAAATTGGAACCACGGGCAAGGGTATCGGTCCGACATACACCGACAAGGTGAGCCGTAACGGTTTGCGTGTAGGCGACATTTTCCACAACTTTGAAGAGAAATATGCAGCCGCAAAGGCTCGCCACGTGAAAATGCTCGAGATGCTCGATGCGATTTCCGACTTTTCGGAGCTTGAGGCAAAATGGCTTGATGCGATCAATTATCTGAAACAATATGAGCTGATTGACAGTGAGCATTATATCAACCATCTGCTTGCCGACGGCAAAAGCGTGCTGTGTGAAGGTGCGCAGGGCACGATGCTCGATGTTGACTTCGGATCGTATCCTTTTGTCACTTCAAGCAACACCATCTGTGCCGGAGCATGCAGCGGCCTTGGTGTGGCTCCACGCAGCATCGGTGAGGTGTTCGGTATTTTCAAGGCTTATTGCACACGCGTGGGCAGCGGTCCGTTCCCTACAGAACTTTTTGACGAGACCGGCAGTAAAATACGCGACCTCGGTCATGAATATGGCGCGGTGACTGGACGTGAACGCCGTTGCGGATGGATAGACCTTGTGGCTCTCCGTTATGCAATCATGCTCAGCGGTGTCACTCAGTTGATTATGATGAAGAGCGACGTGCTCGACACATTCCCGACAATCAAGGCTTGTACGGCTTACAAGGTGAACGGCACGCTGACACGTGATTTCCCTTACAGCATCGAGGACGGTGTGGAGCCAGTCTATGAGGAGATAAAGGGTTGGAACACGGATATGACCAAAATCAAGAATGAGGATGAGTTCCCGGCAGAGTTCAATGCTTATGTGGCATTCCTTGAGAAGGAATTGAATGTGCCTATCACGATTCTTTCTGTTGGCCCTGACCGCGAACAGACCATCGTGCGCTCTAATTTCAAGCACTAAAAAACATAAGGCTGCTTGGCGACAATTCTGGTCGCGAGGCAGCCTTATTAAATTTATAATTACCCTAAAACGTTAATACTATGGCAAAAGTAAGACCTTTCAGAGGACTGCGTCCACCCAAAAATATGGTGACCGAGGTGGCTTCACGTCCGTATGATGTACTTAATTCAGAAGAAGCCCGTAAAGAAGCGGGCGACAATGAAAAATCGCTCTATCACATTATCCGCCCGGAGATTGATTTTGCTCCCGGTACCGACGAACACGACCCGAAGGTGTATGAGAAGGCGGTGGAAAATTTCAAGAAATTCCAGACAAACGGATGGCTTGTGCAGGATCGTAAGCCCTGCTACTACATCTATGCGCAGACTATGGACGGCCGTACTCAATATGGTTTTGTGGTGGCTGCCAATGTGGCTGACTATCTTGAGGGACGCATAAAAAAGCACGAACTGACACGCCGTGACAAGGAGGAGGACCGCATGAAGCATGTGCGCATAAACAAAGCCAACATCGAGCCGGTGTTTTTCACATTCCCCGACAACGATGAATTGGAGGAGATACTACGCCGCGTCACTGCCACAGAGCCGGAATATGATTTCGTCAGTGAGGATGGTTTCGGACATATGTTCTGGGTGATTGACGACGACAAGACGATTGACGCCGTGTCGCGCATATTCGGAGAAATTCCAAACATGTATATAGCCGATGGGCATCACCGAAGTGCCGCTGCCGCATTGGTGGGAAAAGAGATGGCCGATGCCAATCCAAACCATACGGGTGATGAGGAGTATAATTTCTTCCTTGCAGTCTGTTTCCCGGCTTCGCATCTGAAAGTGATTGATTATAATCGCCTTGTGCGCGATCTTAACGGGCATACGGATGAGGAATTCCTTCATCTGCTTGAAAAGAACTTCGTGGTGGAGGACAAAGGCACTGAAATCTATAGTCCGCAACACCTCCACAATTTCGCACTCTATCTTGGCGGGCATTGGTATTCGTTGACGGCACGTGAGGGTACGTACAACGATTCTGACCCAATCGGTGTGCTTGATGTGACGATATCGTCGGATTTGATTTTGCGCGATTTGCTTGGAATCACCGACTTGCGAAGCGACAAGCGTATAGATTTCGTTGGCGGCATCCGCGGACTCGGTGAGTTGAAGCGTCGTGTCGACAGCGGTGAGATGCGGATGGCTTTGGCTCTTTATCCTGTGACTATGCAGCAGATAATCGACATTGCCGACACAGGCAACATTATGCCGCCAAAGACAACTTGGTTTGAACCGAAATTGCGTTCAGGCCTTGTTATTCACAAACTTGATGATTAATTTTTTTGATTAAGATGTTTTTGTCTTTGAGGCGTTGCCGTGATGGCAATGCCTCATTTAGTATGTGCGCAGCGGTGCCATGAATGCATCTGGAATATGCTCAACTGTGAAGTTGTCGGGGTCTTGACCGACCATAAGGATTACGTCAAACTGCAGCTCGTGCGGCAGGTTGAACATCTTTACATAAGCGTTGCCGGCATTGATCAGGTGGCGTATTTTGTCGCGTGTAATCACTTGCGAGATGTCGTAGATGGGATGTGAGCGCGATTTCACTTCTACCACGATTATACGGTTGTCTTTCTCTGCCACGATGTCGATTTCGTTTTTGCCCGAACGCCAGTTGCGGTCGCGGATAAGGTAACCTTTTGCAAGTAGAGCCTCGAAAGCGGCATTCTCGCCTTTCTGTCCAAAGATGTTGTGTTTTGCCATTGCTTGATTCTTTAAATTACATGTGTCGCAGCAGCATTTGGCAGTTTCGGCAGTCGAACTCTACCGACATTGAGATGTTGCCCGACGTAAGCATCAGGTCTGACTGCCATTTCTGTCCCTCTGGAGTGCGCAGGCAGCGCCCGTATTCGCGGCGCAGACAGAAACGTGTGGTCATCAGTATGTCGCCCGTTTTTGGATTGTTGCAAGTTTCCATTGCCTCTTCAATATGTTTCACGCCATGGTCGGCATAGAATTGCCGGGCAAGGTGGTTTGCCACGTTGTCGGCATACGTCAGAGTGGCGCTGGTATATGTGGCGTCTTTGTTTTCTTGACGTCGGAAATCGTAATGGTGGCGCAGTTTCGTGGCGCGGACAAGAGCCTCTACCGCATCGCGGCGGATTGTTGTGAGTGTCGATGCCGGAATAAACACATCGGCGGTGTCGCCGAGAATGAGACTGCGCAGGTGGTAAGGTGTGCTGCCCAATTTAGAGAATACTTTTAGCCGTGCCTCCTGTTGGTCGGATTTTGCTGGCTGGAGGTCGATGTCGTGGCGAACTACGGCATTCGTGCCGCGTTCGTCGGTGATTTCGGTGGCTATTCCTCCGTCCACCTTCCAGCAACGGATTGCAACATCGATTGAGCGCACAGCTGATTTGCCGTCGACGAGAGTGTCGTTGAAGACTTTGTCGAAGTTGCGGTAGAGCATTGTGCCGGGAGCGACTGTCACTTTCTCAAACGGAGTGATTGCTTTGCCTGATACGGAATTGGCACGGAATCCTGACAGCGAGCCTTTATGATTGAAAAAGATTATACCATCGCCGTTGGCGACATCCTTCTTTGTGTCTACGATAATCGAGTTGCCGCGCACGCTTTTCACCTTGCCAAGCGGTTCGCCGATTGACTTTGGCGTGTCGGGCGACGACATCCGTTTGGCGGCGTCGCGACCGTCGAAGAAATAATGAGTGAATCCGCGGTTGAAACTTTTTGCAACATCGGGCTTAAAATTCAGATGCACCTTTCCTACGGCGCGACGCTGATAGCGTTCAGGATGGCGTTCGCAGATGTCGTTCAGCAGCGAGTTGTAGTATGCGGTCACATTTTTGACATATGGGATGTCTTTAAGTCGGCCTTCTATCTTCAGCGACGATGCTCCGGCATCGAGAAGCGCTTCCAATCTGTCGGCTTGATTGAAATCGCGCAGCGACAACAGGTGTTTTTGTTCAAACAACGTGTTGCTGTGGCGGTCGGTCAGATTGTATGGCAGACGGCACAGCTGTGCGCATTCACCACGGTTGGCGCTGCGTCCGCGCAGTGCGCAGCTGGCATGGCAGCGTCCGCTGTAACTCACACACAATGCTCCGTGAATGAAACATTCCAATGGGACGGTAGTCGCCTTGCGCACTTCGCGGATTTCATCGACTGAGAGCTCGCGGGCGAGTACCACCTGCGAGAATCCCACTTCTTCAAGAAATCGCGCTTTCTCGGGCGTGCGTGTGTCGCACTGAGTGCTTGCATGCAATGCTATAGGCGGGATGTCGAGGCGAAGTATGCCCATGTCCTGCACAATCAGCGCATCAACGTTGATGCGGTACAAGTCGCGGATAAGCCGTTCGGCATCGCGCAGCTCGTTGTCGAAAAGGATTGTGTTGACAGTTGCATACACTCTGGCGTCGTAGCTGTGGGCAAAATCCACGGCACGGGCAATGTCGTCCAGTGAATTGCCAGCCGATGCGCGGGCTCCGAAATTTGACGGGCCGATATATACAGCATCGGCACCATGGGTGATGGCGGCAATGGCGGTGTCGGCATTTTTCGCCGGCGACAGTAGTTCGATGATGCGTGGTTTTGTCATAATGTGATTCTATTTGATGTCGCGAATGTCGTAAGGAGTTTCTTGATAGACAAAGTAGTTGAGCCAGTTTGAGAACAACAGGTTGGCATGGCTGCGCCAACGCACGAGCGGACCTTTCGCGGGATCGTCATCGATGTAATAGTGGGTTGGCACATGCGGATTCATGCCGCGGCTCAGGTCGCGGTGGTATTCACAGTCGAGCGTCAGCGGTGAATATTCAGAGTGCCCTGTAATGTAGATTTCGCGTCCGTTGCGTGCCATGATTATATATACTCCGCTCTCTGCGCTTTCCGAGACGATTGACAAATCGGGCACTTTAAGTATGTCTTCCTTGCGCACTTCGCTATGGCGGCTGTGAGGCACGTAGAACACGTCGTCGAAACCTCTGAACAGAGGATTGCTCTTTTCAAGTACGCGGTGCTCGAACACGCCGGAGAGTTTCTCGGCAAGCACGTGTTTACGGATGCCGTAGTGATGATATAGTCCGGCAAGGGCAGCCCAGCAGATATGGATTGTCGACGTAACGTGTGTGCGCGACCAGTCAAAAATTTCTTGCAGTTGCGGCCAGTAGTCGACAGTTTCGAAATCCTGCATCTCCACAGGTGCTCCAGTTACGATAAAACCGTCGTAGTTGTTCTTTTTGATGTCTTTGAACGATTTGTAGAATTCCTCAAGGTGCTCCCTGGGTGTGTTTGTCCATTCGTGACCCTCAGGCAGTACGAGGTCGAGCTCAATCTGCAACGGCGTGTTTGAGATGAGGCGCAGCAGGTCGGTCTCGGTCATCAGTTTCAGAGGCATAAGGTTGAGCACGGCAATGCGCAGCGGGCGTATGTCCTGCGACGACGCTCGTTGTTCCTCAATCACGAATATGTTTTCTTTTTTCAGTTCCTCTACCGCAGGCAGGGTACTGGGAATTCTTACTGGCATAGGCTTTTGTCGTTTTTATAGATTGTTGTAGATTGTCATTGCTTCCATACGCCCGGCATTGATGAGGTCGGGGTAGTGGGCGTCGGAATTGAAAACCACGGGTATGCCAATCTCTTTCAAACGCTTGAAATAACGCTCGTTAGGGAACAATCTGTGGTGCTGGAACATTGATTTGGTGTTTATCTCTGCAATAATGCCCGCATCTTTGATGGCTTCCATCACTTCTTCCACGCGCTTGGCATACCACGGCTCGTCCTCGATTCCTGGAGAGAAATAAGAAGCGTTCTGACCTATTTTGTCGAAATGTCCGATAATGTCAAGTCCCCCGGCGGCAATCATTTTCAGTGTCTGGTCGTAGAATGTGTCGACGACATAGCGAATGTCATTGTCGAAGAATAATGCCATTTTTGTCTTGAACGAGTCGAAGTGTCCGTCGGTGTCGACCATTGTGTCGCCTGATGGGATGAAATGCACGGAGCCGATGCGATAGTCGAGAGGCAGTTTGCTGAAATATTCATTCGATGGACCCCAATAGTCGCCAAGATAGTCAATCTCCATGGAAACAAGCAATTCCACTTGCCCCGCGTATTCTTGCTTCAGTCGGTTGAAAATACCGAGATACTCTGCCACGTCGTCGGTTTTCATATTGCACGGCGACTCGATAGGCACAGGGGAGTGGGGCGAGAAGCCATAGTGTGAGAATCCCATTTCTGCCGCTTTTGCCGCAAATTCAGGCATCTCTGCATGGCCATCGCAAAACTGCGTGTGGCTATGGAAATTATATAGTTTTGATGTCGCTGCAATATTCTTGAAATCAATCATCGTAAGCGGTTATTTGTCGATTGCACTTTGTTCTGCCGAGCGGATGTTGTTGTCGATATTGGCAAGTGTCTTTGTCGCATCGGAAACTTTGTGCTCCAATTGCAGAATGCTTTGTTCCATTTTCTTGCGTGCCGCAGGTTTGGCGTTGGCATAGGCGGTGCGCATACGTTTCAGTTCAGTCTTGTCGTCGGCAAGTTGACTTGCAAGAGCTACTCGTTTTTCCATGAGACTTCTTGCCTCCGAGCTTTGGAAGTTGTCAAAGCGCGTGTAGCGCACGCCGTTCATCACATAAAACACAAATTCATCATCCGGCTTGTCAGTGTCGGCTGAAATTGATTCTATTGATTCTTTTAGCGACGCATAGTCGGCATCGTCAGCCCATGTGGCTTTGATGTCTCTCAGGGCGGCAAGACTGTAGATATTGTCATTGTCGCTGTCGTAGTTCTCGCGCACGTCGTTGCGCTTGAACATATAGATTGTGACCTTGTCGGGTATCTGGTTGCGGTCGGTGGCCCACCAGCCGATGCCTGTCATTTCGTCGATGACAAACATATAGTCGTCGTAGGGGGAGTTATATGGGAATCCGATGTTCTGCGGATTCAAATATTCGCCTGTAGAGAAATCCTTGCGCGACATGAAGATGTCGTAACCTCCGATGCTGCCGTTGCCGTTGGATGCGAAATAGATAGTTGTGCCGTCGGTCATCACAAACGGATAGGCAGCGTCGCCTCCATCGTTGAGTGAGGCAGGGAGCAGTGTTGCGTGATCCCATTTGCCGTCGGCAAGCCGATAGGTCTCGGCAAGCCTGACGCACCCAGTGCTGTCGGCAACCGACCATACCATACGGTTGGCTGATTGCGGCATAAACACCTCTGGCGTGTTGCATTCAAGGCCTGCGGGCAGAATGTCGGCGGTGTTGAGCGAGCCTGTTTCCTTTGATAGTTTGTATGCTTTCAGAAAATTTGATTTGTCGACGTTCAAACTGTCGAACACCTGAACCTTCTCAACATTTCCGAGCATCTCGGAAACGCGTTTCAGCCTGTTGTAGCCTTTTGCGGCTGTTGCCGACAGCGACGATTCTTTTTCGCCAAGACGGTCGGCAAAAACGTCGGTGTAGTCAGCCGCAGCTTCGTAGTCCATTTTCTCAAGAGCATATTGCGCCATATAGCGTGCGGCGTCGGTCACGCGTTTGTTGTAGGCAGTCTCGATATATTTTCGGGCTTCAGCCTTGCGACCGGTTTCATAAAGGCAGGCACCGTACCATTGGTTATAGGATGCGTTGCCGGGATTTTTTTTTACGAGTTCCTGGAATGTCGACAGAGCTTTGCCGAATTCTCCTTCTGAATATAATTTTTTTGCCTGCTGCAATGTCAGCGCATTGGCGGCGGTGCAGCCCATAAGGGCAAGGCTTAGAATGATGTTCCGTGATTTCATAACGTGGGAAATTTAAGAAAACATTTTGTTTATATCGTCAAATGTGACGGTGCAGATGATTTTCTTGCCGTCGGGGGTGTAGTTGGCTTCTTTGGAGCGGAACAGGTCGGCAACAAGAGCTTCCATTGCATCTGGTGTTAGTCTGTCTCCGTAGCGCACAGCTGCTGCGCGTGCCGATGACAGTGCAATATGCTCGCTGATGCGCTTTGAGAGGCTTACGCCACCATTGATGGCAGAGTCTGCCACGTCGAGAATCATCTCTTTCACGTCCGGATTTTTCAGGCAGGCTGGGAAGGCATTGACAGCCCATGAGCAGTCACCGAGAAATGAAATTTCAAATCCCATTTTCTCCATTTCCGGCTTTACCTCATCGAGAATGAGATTTTGCGCAGTCGACAGTTTTATGACTTCTTGAAACAATACTTTCTGCGATTCTATTTTTTTTGACTTGACGGCATTGATGAGTGAGTCGAAAAGCACGCGTATATGTGCCCTATGTTGGTCGATAAGCATTATGCCGTTGGCGCCTGGCACGAGAATATATTTGTTCCTCAGCTGTGTACACGAGGATGGCGTGAATTTTACTTTCTCTTGCTGAAAGGCTGAGGTCTGGTGGCTTTCTTCGGTTGACGGCATTTGGTTGAGAGCCGATGCCGCAACGACGTGCTCGAGCGAGTCGGAACGTTTTTTCTCAAAATTCTGATAGAGTTTGTCCCAGTTGTTCAGCTGTGAGTCGACAACACGGCGTTGTGTCTGAAATCCATCACCGCCGATGGCTGATGCCCGGCGTTGGGTGGTCGGCTGCGGCTGTGGCGCCGATGCTGACTGTGGCGCGAATGGGTTGTAGTTGGGGTCGAATTCAATTTCAGGCATTTCTACATCGTCGGTGTTGCCCACAGGAATCTCTATATCGCCCTCTGTGTCGAACTCGATTGTCGGTACGGCGCTGAACTTGCCGAGAGTTTCTTTTACGGCTGCAAAAAGTATCTGCCAGATTACCTGCTCGTTCTCAAACTTGATCTCGCTTTTTGTCGGGTGAATGTTCACGTCGATTGTCTCCGGGTCGACAGAGAAATGCAGGAAGTAGTTGGGCTGTGAATCGGCGGGAATCAGCTGGTCGAAACATTGTATTATCGCTTTGTGGAAGTATGGGTGGCGCATATGCCGACCGTTGACAAACAGATACTGCAGATAGTTGCGCTTGCGGGCGTTTTCTGGACGCGATACGAATCCATATATTTTCACGACCGAGGTCTCGGCTTCGATCGGAATCAATTGCTGACTCAGTGATTTGGAGAAGATTGACACGATGCGCTGCTTGAAGGAATCGCCTCCCATCAATTGGTACATCATGTTGCCGTTGTTCGACAGCTTGAACTCTGTTGTATAGTTGACCAATGCGAGCTTTTCAAACTCGCGCACAATGTTGCTCAATTCAACTTGGTTGCTCTTCAGAAACTTACGACGAGCCGGGACGTTGAAGAAAATGTTTTTTATCATGAAATTGCAACCGGAAGGGCAGTAGTCAGGCTCCTGTGATTCGCACTGCGATGCGTTGATGCATAGGTGTGTGCCCATTGGTGCGTCTTTCATGCGGGTGCGCAGCTCCACTTGGGCGATGGCGGCAATTGACGCCAATGCCTCTCCGCGGAATCCCATCGTATGGAGGGCGAACAAGTCACCGGCATTGCGTATCTTTGACGTGGCATGGCGTTCGAATGCCAAGCGGGCATCAGTTTCCGACATGCCCGAGCCGTTGTCGATTACCTGAATCAGTGTGCGCCCTGCGTCCTTAAGCACAATCTCGATTGATGTGGCTCCAGCGTCGATGGCATTTTCCACAAGTTCCTTGATTACCGAGGCTGGGCGTTGTATCACCTCGCCGGCGGCAATCTGATTGGCTACGGAGTCGGGTAGGAGTTTTATAATGTCTGACATATCAGTCTGTTGTCTTAATCTTCTTGTTCTCGTATTCGTTTCACTGGAGCAACTGCCTCTGGCTCGCTGAAAAGATTGCGCTGCTCATCGGGGATGGTGAAGAGGTCGTAGCGGTCTTTGGGACGGATGGCTTCATACCATTTGAATCCTTTCAGGTAATACTGCGACTTCTTGGCAAGAAACAGGGGAGTGACCTTGCCTGTGACATCTGGCCATAGGTTGAGTTTCTCCATCTTTTGTCCGTCGACAAGCACTGTGAGGAAGCTGCCTTCAGCATCGACAAGCTTATTGTATGTGGAGTCTTTTTCCATTGGCAGCATAATTGCCATTACATTGCCGTTGACGTCAAGGCGGCGGAGTTTGCCGTCGATGAATGTTGCAATCATTTCTTTTCCTGACAACTGGTTGTAGAACTCCTCTTCCACGTGTTCGCCCATCAGTCCATATTCCGGCAGATAGGCTTTGTCGACTGTGCTGTCGTTCAGATGTATCTGTATGACGTTGCCCATCACTTGTCGCTCGAGATTCCAGAGTATCGGGTGGCGGTGCATGAATATCATTGAGTCGCGCGACTGAAATGTCAGCGAGTCGCACACTCCTTGCACATCGGTGCGGTAGAAACGCACGTTGGGGTAGGCGCACATCACACGCGATGAGTCGGGCATTTGGAGATAGGTGCGGATTGTGTCGCCGTGCACAAACACGGTGTCGCCTTGTGAATATTCCATCGCCAATGCGCGTCGGGTGGCAAACGAGGTGTTGTCCTTCTCGTTGTGATAGCCGTAGCCGCCTGTGAGAACGGCTGATTTGGCAGTGTCGGTAAGCACCATGTTCCCAAATACCTCGCCAAAACCGTTGGCGCGGTCGTAGACGATGGTGTCGCCGGTAAGTGTCTGTCCGTCTTTGCCGACAATGAGCGACCGGTTGAGAAGTTGCACTTTGTCTTTATCGGTGTTGTACCAGCCGCGGTCGGTGTAGACGATGCTGCTGTCTGACTCGATGGTTGTGTGGCCCACGATGTCGGCGATGTGTGTCTTTGTGTTATAGAGAAGGGTGTCTGTGTTGAGCACAAACTTTTTCTCATTGTTGGTCAGCACTACGTCGTACAGGAATTCCGAATCCTTTGTGTCGGGGGCATATTGTCCGTAGATTGACGTTATGGTGTTTTTGTCGTCTGAGATCTCTCCGCCTTTGAAGTAGTAGCCGATGTTGGCTATGAGGTCGTAGTCGAGGCTGTCTGTAAACAGTGTGGTGTTGCGGTGTTCCAGGCGTACTCCGTTCTGCACCTTGCGCAGACGGGCTATTTCCTGCATGCCGTCATAGTAAAGCACGTCGGAATACACAAACAGTGTGTCGCCTTGCTCCATCTTTACGTTGCCAAAGGCATTCATCTTGTTTTCCTTATCGTAGAAATGTGCGCTGTCGCAGTACATATACATATCGCCCTTGCGGAATTTAACGTGGCCGCTCAACACTTGATACTCTGGATGCATCTCGTTGAGCGACAGACTGTCGGCATATTCAAGGAATATTTTGCCTTTTTGGTGGCGGTTGGCAGTGGGGATGACAGGCTTGACGGCATACAGCAGGCTGTCGCCGAAAATCAGAGCCATCAGCCAAATTGCCAAAAGGCATAAGACGCTGTTCAGAATCTTATGCCTCTTGTTCAATTCGTTATTTTTTTGTGTGGTGTTTTCTGTTCTGTCAGTCATAAAAATTAGAAATTAACGTTTCAGCCAGCCTTCGTGTTGGAATTGGCAGTCGCGCCAGCCTTCTTCGATATAAACGTAGGTTGATTTGATTTTGTTTTCAATCCAATCGGTTATTATCTTGTTTTTTGCACTGAGCTCATACATGTCTTTAAGTTCCTCAAAGTCGTCGCTGAGTGTGGCTTTGTGACCTTCGTGGCGGCTCTTGAGTTTTACGATGGCTACAACCTCACGACCGGTTTTCTCGTCAATCATGATGAATGGTTCGGAGATTTCTCCCACTTGCAGCTTGTCGACATGCTTTGCCACTTCCTGGGGCAGCTGGCTCATCTGGAATTTTGTTGAACGCGTCATCTGGTTGTACATAATGCCTTGGTTGTTTCGTGTATCCTTGTCTTGTGACACATATTGTGCGGCCTGCTCGAATGTGAATTTCTTTGCGTTGATGTCTTGACGCAGTGAGTCGAGGCGGGTGATGCCGTCGGTAAGTTCTTTGTCCGACACTTTTGGCTTCAGCAAAATGTGACGGGTGTTGACCTTGTCACCGCGTTTCTCTATCAATTGGATGATGTGGAATCCAGCGTCGGTCTCTACGATGCGCGATGCCTTTTTGGGGTCAGTAAGGTTGAACGCTACGCTGGCATATTCAGGCATCAGCTCTGTGCGTCCGCGGAATCCGATTTCGCCGCCGCGCACCGATGAGCCGTCTTGCGAGTAGAGGATGGCAAGTGTCGAAAATTCCGATTCGCCGTTGTTTACGCGCTGGGCATAGTCGCGGAGACGTGATTTCACCTCGTCGATTTCCTCTTGCGGGATAATCGGTTTGATGGTGATAATCTGTGCCTCTACCTGCATTGGAACGTATGGGATGCTGTCCTTGTCGAGGCTTTCGTAGTATTTGCGCACGTCGGCTGGTGTGGATTTTACGTTTTTGGTCAAATTTTCCTTTACCTGCTGTACAATATACTGGTTTTTCATTATTTCCATATATTGCTCACGTATTTCCGGAATCGACTTGCGGAAATATTCTTCAACCTTCTCTTTCGAGCCGAGTGATTCTACAAAGTAGTTGATACGTGCGTTCACTTCTTTGGCCACGGTGGCGTCTTCTACGGTCACGGTGTCGATTACGGCTTGGTGAAGAAAAAGTTTGTCAATGGCAAGCTGTTCCGGAATCACGCAATAAGGATCGCCGTTGATTGGCGTTTTCTCGTATTGCAGTTGGCTGTACTGCTCTTCGATTTGCGACTTGTAGATGGGTTCATCGCCCACAATCCATGCCACTTCTTCTGCAATGTTGTTCTGTTGCGCCATTGTGCAATATGCTGCCGCACCTGCGAACGCTATAATTGAAAGGAATTTGAATTTCACAATCTTTGGTCTTTTAAGTTGAGTTCTGTTGTTAATACGAAATGCAAATATGGTGAATATTTGTGGCATTTCAAAAGGCCAATCGACAGATTAAAACATTCTTTAGATTGTTTACAATTTATTTGTCGATAAGCCATCTGCAAAGGTAACAATAATTGTTGAATACAGAAAATGCAGAAACTGGGTGTTGCGCATAAAAAACGTCCGGAAGAGAGTCCTTCCGAACGTTTTTCTGTAAAAGAAAAAAATAGTATTATTTGTTTACCTGGAATTTGTTCCAGCCGTCTTTGAGAAACGCTACCGACTGGCGTGCTGCCGCAAGACCTGCGTTGATGTTGGCCTCGGCTGTCTGTGCTCCCATTTTCTTCGGGGTGAAGAACACGCGTGTGCCAAACTCTTCGGCCATCGCTGCCGCTGTGTCAGGCTTTACATCGGCGATGTAGCGCACGTCGGCTCTCTGGCGCAATGCTTCGGCAAGGCTTTCCTCGTTGATGATTTCTTTGCGTGCGGTGTTGATGAGCACTGCGTTTTTAGGCATCAGTTTGATTTGCTCAAGTCCCACGGATCCCTTGGTTTGCGGTGTGGCAGGAATGTGGAGCGACACGTATTGGTTGTTGGTGTAAAGTTCCTCGATGGAGTGGACTGGCTTGATGCCGTCGGCTTCCATCACCTCGTCGGTTACAAACGGGTCAAGGGCGGAAACCTCCATGCCGAAACCTTTGGCTATGCGTGCCACGTTGCGGCCCACCTGACCGTATGCGTGGATGCCGAGAGTCTTGCCTTTCAACTCTGTTCCTGACGTTCCGTTGAATTGGTTGCGAATCATCATGACAAGCATGCCGAAAACAAGTTCTGCTACAGCGTTGGAGTTCTGTCCTGGTGTGTTCATCACACAAATTCCCGCAGCTTTGGCTGCTTGGAGGTCGATATTGTCTACTCCGGCTCCGGCGCGCACAATCACTTTCAGATTTTTTGCGGCATCGAGCACTATTGTGTCGACAATGTCACTGCGCACAATCAGTCCGTCAACGTCGGCAACCGCTTTGACGAGGTCGTCTTTTGTGCCTTTTTCAAGCAGCACCAGCTCGTGTCCGGCTTGCTCAACTTCTTTTCTGATGCCCTCTACAGCGACTGCTGCAAAAGGTTTTTCTGTTGCAACTAATATTTTCATTTGTTGAAATTTAGAGTTGTTTTTCAAAATCCTTCATTGCGTCAATGAGCACCTGTACGCTTTCCATAGGCATGGCGTTGTAGATAGATGCGCGGAAGCCACCTACAGAGCGGTGTCCCTTGATGCCTACGATGCCGCGTTCGCCTGTGAACTCAAGGAATTTCTTGTCGAGCTCGGCATACTCTGGACGGAGTACGAAGCAGACGTTCATGATTGAGCGGTCTTCTGGTTTTGCTGTGCCGACGAAAATCTTGCTGTTGTCGATGGCGTCATACAGACGGGCTGCTTTCTCCTTGTCGACTTTTTCCATTGCATCGATGCCGCCAAGTGATTTGTACCATTTCAATGTCTGCAGTGCAGAGTAGATTGGCAGGCATGGAGGTGTGTTGAACATTGAGCCTTTGCTTACGTGCGTGCGGTAGTCGAGCATTGTCGGAATCACACGGTCCATTTTTCCGAGTGCGTCTTCTTTTACAATGACAAGAGTCACGCCGGAAGGAGCAAGGTTCTTCTGGGCGCCGGCATAGATGGCGTCATATTTTGAAACGTCAATGCGGCGTGAGAAAATGTCGCTCGACATGTCGGCGATCAATGGCACTTTCACATCTGGATCCTCGCGAAGCTCGGTTCCGTAGATTGTGTTGTTTGTGGTGATATGGAAATAGTCAACGTCGTCGGGCACGGTGTAGCCTTTGGGCACAAATGTGTAGTTGGCGTCTTTTGATGATGCCACAACGTTTACATCTCCGAAAAGTTTCGCCTCTTTGATGGCTTTTGATGCCCATACGCCGGTGTCAAGGTATGCTGCTTTTGTTTTCAGGAAGTTGTATGGAATCATGCAGAACTGCATGCTTGCGCCGCCGCCGAGGAAGAGCACTTCGTAGCCCGACGGGATTTCAAGCAATTCTTTGATGAGGGCATTGGCCTCGTCGATTACGGCTTGGAACTCTTTGCTACGGTGGGAAATTTCAAGAATAGACAGACCTGTCTCGTTGAAATTCATCACGGCGTCTGCAGTGTTTTTGATTGTGTACTCGCTCAGAATCGATGGTCCGGCGTAAAAATTATGCTTTTTCATATCTAATGGTTTGTGTTGATTTATAATTAAGCATACACAAAAATAAAGAAAGATTTCTTTATTTCCTAATGTTTTGCCTGAAAAATAAGAGCCACACTGAAAAATATTTCAATGTGACTCAGTGTCTGGTCGCTTATTGGATATTCGGCTCTTCAAGGCCGTAGCCCTTTTTCTTGTTTTCAAAGAACAGGAGCAGTGAGATGATGACGGCAATCGCGCCGAAGGCGGCGAAGATGGTCATTGTCTCGGTATAGTCAATGCTTCCGTTTGCCAATGTGTTTGCTTGGTTCACTTTGCCAATCCATACTGGCACAAGGGCAAGCCCGATATTCTGAATGTAGAAAATCATAGCGTATGCCGAGCCGAGCAGTTTCATCGGTATGATTTTCGGAACCGACGGCCACATAGCCGACGGGACAAGTCCGAAGGCAACGCCGAGTGCTATCATTGCGGCGATGGCAACGATGTAGGATGTTATTGGCAGCACGAAGATTATGTGCACAATTGTGAGCAGCGCGCTTCCGATTATCATCAGTGTGGCGCCTTTCCCGAATTTGTCATAGACATAGCCGAAGAGTGGAGTGAGGAAGATTGTACCGAATGGCAACATGGCTGGGATGAGACCTGCCATATTCTCGTCTACGCCATATTTGAATACCATAAGTTTTGTGGCGAATTTAAGGAAAGGAAACACTCCTGCGTAGAACATAAGGCAGAGTGTTGCCATATACCAGAAGCCGCGGTTGCTGATCAGCATCTTGAGGTCGGAGAATCTGAATCCTTCTTCCGGTTCTGTCTGTACGGCTTCGGCCGAGGCGTCTTCTTTCTTGTCCATTACGCAGTAGACCAAGAAGGCTACGACACTGATGCAGAGCAATGCGGCGCCAAGACCTACCGCTGCATGTACTCCTCCGCACGCTTTGGCAAACGGAAGGGCGAGGGCGAGGGCGCAGGCTGTGCCGATACGCGCCAGTGCAACCTGAAATCCCATAGCGAGAGCGAGCTCGTGTCCGGTAAACCATTTGGCGATTATCTTGGTCACGGTGATTCCTGCAATTTCGCATCCTGCGCCGTAGATGGCAAATCCGAGCGAAGCCCAAAGCACTTGTGTGTGGTATGTGCCTATTCCGAAAGGAAGAGTGACGGAGCCGTCAAATGTGTTGCTTACTGCCCACCATTTGATAAGTGCGCCGCCAAACATCAGAAGTGTCGATGCCAGACCGGTAAAGCGGATGCCGAATTTGTCGAGTATGATTCCTCCGAAAAACAAGAGTAGCAGGAACACGTTGAAATAGCCATATGCGCCAGAGAAGAATCCGTATTCGTCGGATGTCCATCCCAGACCGTTAACGTCGTTGCTGGTGAGCATTGGCTCAAGTGGCGACATTACATCGGTAAAGAAGTAGCCGCACATCATTGTGAATGAGACTGCAAGCAGCGCTGTCCATCTTGCCGCCGCCGAGTCGCTAAGTTTCTTTTGTAATAGTTCTTTCATCATTCATTCAATTTTATGTGCAAAGGTAAGCAAAAGTTGCGTATAACTGGCATTTATTAGCAAATTTGTTGCGTATGGCTTTCAAAAAGATAATTTATGGCTGTGGGGTATAAAAAAGAGACAGCCCCTTTGGGGACTGTCTCTTTAAGGATAGGTAGATGATTGTTACTTAGTTGTAACGATTACCACGCGGTTCCAGTTGTTGTTGTCAGTGTATGGCTGCTCTTCAACACCGATAGCCTCTACCTCGATGCGGTCTGCGTCGATGCCGTAGGCAACGAGTGCTTCCTTAACTGCGTTTGCACGGCGCTCAGAAAGTTTCTTGTTGTAGTCTGCAGTACCAGTTCTCTTGTCAGCATAACCCTTGAGGACAACCTTTGCATTTTCGTCTTGTTTCAAAACCTGAGCTACGTCGTAGAGTGTAACTTGGTCGTTTGCAGAAACCTTTGCAGAGTTGAATTTGAAGCGGACAGCTGGGTTGACAGAATTTGTAGTTTTAGCAGGAGCTGCTGATTCTGTAACCTCTGGGCATGGGAGTTGTGCTTGTGCAGCGCGGAGCTGAGCCTCAGTGTCTGCCAACTCGCCGCGAAGTTTGTTGATGCGGCCGTTGAGGTCGTTGATTGCTCCCATGCAGTCAAACGGAGTGTATTTTGTCACGTGACGGCCTTCTTTGCCGAGGTTGATTTGCAAACCACCGGTCATAGAGAAGATTGGGTCAAGACCTGTCTTCCATGCGATGTTGTTGATATTGTCGGCTGTACCTGTCAAACGGGCGTCTACATAGAGGTCTACACGCTTGCTGCAGCGGAAACGGAATTGAAGACCGAGGTTTGTGTTTACAACACCTTGATGTTCCATAACCTTGCCGTCGTTGTCAAGAATGTTGCCGGCAACAGAGTAGTCCCAAGCGTACGATCCACCAACACCGAGGTAAGGGATGATGCTGAACACGCGATGGTCGTTCACGCCGCAAAGGCTGTTGAACATATCCCAAGTGATTTCCAAGTTGAGGTTGGCATATTTCCCTTTGTGCCATTGGTTGCTGTTTTCCCAATGCATTGCGCCGCCTTGTCCGCGGAAACGGAATCCGAAGTATGGCGAGAACCAATGTCCTACACCTGCCTCATAAAGAGCGGTGGTCTTCTTCATCTGGAAGTTGCTTGCATCTCCGTTTTTCTCGAAAATTGGCATCTGTGCACCGGCACCGAGTTGGATGTACCAATTGTCACGCCAAGAATGAGTGTAGATGTCTTTTGCCGGAGGAATGTTTGTGTAGTTATAGTCGGCCTCCTGTGCGTTGACGGCCGGAGTCATAGTCAATGCTGCGGCTGCCAAAATTGAAAAAGATAAAAATTTTTTCATAATCACAATGTTTTGGTATTTGTAAAAATAGTATGCAAAAGTAGTATAAATTGTTTATCCTTACAACAATATTGGTTCGGCTTTTGTTCATTTTTTTGTGATAAAAATTGATGAGAACCAAAAAAAACTTGAAATTTAACGAGTTAAAAAAAGAAAAAAGTCGGCATCCGTGGTTGATGCCGACTTTTCTATGATGGAAAATCGCTTATTCAGCAGCGTTCAAGATTTCGAGCATCTTGATTGCTGAGTAAGGAATGCGTGTTCCAGGGCCGAAGATTGCTGCTACGCCAGCCTTATAGAGGAAGTCGTAGTCTTGTGCAGGGATTACACCGCCTGCAATAACGATGATGTCCTCGCGGCCAAGTTTTTTCAATTCCTCGATTACTTGCGGAATCAATGTCTTGTGGCCAGCGGCAAGCGATGATACACCGAGAATGTGAACGTCGTTCTCAACAGCCTGGCGGGCAGCCTCGGCTGGAGTTTGGAACAACGGACCCATGTCGACGTCGAATCCGCAGTCGGCATAACCTGTAGCCACAACTTTTGCACCACGGTCGTGTCCGTCCTGACCCATCTTGGCGATCATGATACGTGGCTGACGACCTTCTCTCTTAGCGAACTCCTCACACATCTTCTGTGCTTTCTGGAAGTCCGGATCGTTTTTAGTTTCTGATGAATACACGCCTGAAATTGTTCTGATTACTGCTTTATAACGGCCTACAACTTCTTCGCAGGCATCTGAAATCTCTCCGAGCGACGCTCTTACGGCTGCTGCCTTGACAGCAAGGTCGAGGAGGTTGCCCTCTTTTGTGCGTACGCATTCTGTGATGGCGGCAAGCGCTTTCTTGACAGCAGCTTCGTCGCGGTGTGCGCGAAGGTCGTTGAGACGCTCAATTTGCTCTTTGCGTACTTCTGTGTTGTCGATTTCGAGGATGTCGATAGGAGCCTCTTTCTCCAAACGGTATTTGTTGACTCCGACAATTGTCTGCTTGCCTGAGTCGATACGCGCCTGGGTGCGTGCTGCTGCTTCCTCGATGCGGCATTTCGGTGTGCCTGTCTCGATGGCTTTTGCCATACCGCCGAGTTTCTCGATTTCTTGGATGTGTTCCCAAGCCTTGTGGGCCAACTCGTTGGTGAGCGCTTCTACATAGTAAGAACCTGCCCATGGGTCGATTTCCTTAGTGATGTAGGTTTCTTCCTGGATGTAAATCTGGGTGTTGCGCGCAATACGTGCCGAGAAGTCGGTTGGCAATGCGATAGCCTCGTCGAGGGCGTTGGTGTGGAGCGACTGGGTGTGTCCCAACGCTGCGCCCATAGCCTCGATACATGTACGGCCTACGTTGTTGAATGGGTCTTGCTCGGTGAGCGACCATCCTGATGTCTGTGAGTGTGTGCGCAGAGCCAATGATTTCGGATTCTTCGGATTGAATTGTTTTACAATCTTAGCCCACAGCATACGTGCGGCACGCATCTTGGCAATCTCCATAAAGAAGTTCATGCCGATAGCCCAGAAGAATGACAAACGTGGAGCAAACGCATCGATGTCCATACCTGCATTGACACCGGCGCGGAGATACTCAAGACCGTCGGCAAGGGTGTATGCCAACTCGATATCGGCAGTTGCGCCTGCTTCCTGCATGTGGTAGCCTGAGATTGAAATCGAGTTGAACTTAGGCATGTTCTGAGAAGTGTACTCAAAAATATCGGCGATGATTCGCATTGAGAATTCAGGTGGATATATATATGTGTTGCGCACCATGAACTCTTTCAGGATATCGTTCTGGATTGTTCCTGCCATTTCTTCCAATTTCGCGCCTTGCTCAAGACCGGCGTTGATGTAGAATGCAAGGACAGGAAGAACGGCGCCGTTCATTGTCATTGACACTGACATCTTGTTCAATGGAATACCATCGAAGAGCACCTTCATGTCCTCGATAGAGCAGATTGACACACCAGCCTTGCCGACATCGCCGACTACGCGTGGGTGGTCAGCGTCGTAGCCACGGTGTGTAGCCAAGTCGAATGCCACTGACAGACCTTTCTGTCCGGAAGCAAGGTTGCGGCGGTAGAATGCGTTTGACTCAGCGGCTGTGGAGAAACCTGCGTATTGGCGGATTGTCCAAGGACGGATGGCGTACATACCGCTGTACGGACCTCTGAGGAATGGAGGAATACCGGCAACGTAGTTGAGGTGTTCCAAGCCTTCAAGGTCTGCTTTAGTGTAGATCGGCTTAACCGGAATAAGCTCCGGAGTAACCCATTTCTCACCTTCTGCAATCGGAGCGTGCTTAACGTTGAAAGCGTCCGATTTGATATCTATGTTTTTGAAATTTGGTCTCATTTCTGTCCTTCTTCTATTTTAATAATTTAGCATTGAATTCCTGCAGTGTCTCGAGGACGTTGCTGCGGACATGAACAAAGTATTTGATGCCCTGGGCTTTCAAGTCTTCTGTGCAGGCTGGGTTGCCGGCTACAACAAACTCGGCGCGGCCGTCGAGCAGCTTGAATGCTTCCGGTGCATATTCTGTGTATTCGTCGTCGCTTGAACAGAGCACCACGATGTCGGCTTTCTTTTCCATAGCGGCGTCGATGCCTTCCTGGATGGTCTTGAAACCAAGGTTGTCGATGATTTCATAACCGGCGCAGGCGAAGAAGTTGGAAGAGAACTGTGCGCGGGCAAGGCGCATTGCCAAGTTGCCGATTGTAAGCATAAATACTTTCGGACGTACTGACGATTTCTCTGTTGCAAGGCGGAGTGCCTCAAAGTCGCTTGCCGCACGTGCTGTCGGGATTGATGCCACAGCACCTTCCTGTGCGTCGTGCTTGCAGCCGCAGTTGCATCCGTCGGTCTTCTCAATCTTGTTGCCTGCAACTTCTGTGAAGTTAGGGAACTGGTTTGTGCCGAGGAGAGACTCTTTGCGGCGGGCAACGTCTTGGTGACGTTTCTTTGATGTCTCTTGGAGCTCTTCCTGGATTTTGCCTTCTTTGATGGCTGCGTAGAAGCCGCCGAGGTCTTCAATGGCAAGGAAGTTTTTCCAAGCAACATCGGCGATTGACGCTGTCAATGTCTCTACATAGTATGAACCGCCGGCTGGGTCGGTGATTTTATCAAGATGGCTCTCTTCCTTGAGCAGCAGCTGCTGATTGCGTGCGATGCGCTCTGAGAACTCGTCAGGATTCTTGAATTGTGCGTCAAACGGAGTGACGGTGATTGAGTCTACTCCTGCCAATGCTGCCGACATGGTTTCTGTCTGTGTACGCAGCAGGTTGACGTGTGCGTCAAATACTGTTTGGTTGAATTTTGTTGTGGCAGCGTGTACGTTCATTTTGCAGGCGCAGTCGCATTCTGGCTGATATTGCTTTACGATTTGTGCCCACAGCATACGTGCTGCACGGAATTTGGCAATCTCCATAAAGTAGTTGGAGGTGATGCCCATATTGAATTTGATGCGCTTTGCAGCCTCGTCGACAGCCACACCAGCATCGGTGAGTTGCGACATCCACTCGTTTCCCCATGCGAGGGCGTAGCCGAGTTCTTGTGCGATGTATGCGCCGGCGTCGCTGAGAAGCACTGTGTCTACAGTGAACACGCGGAGGTTCTTTACAGGAGCGACAATCTCTGTCAATTCTTTTGCCATGGCTTTGATGTCGCCGCCGAAGTCAACTCCGTGCTTGAGCAAGCGTACGAACGGGTCGAATTTTACAGAACCGGTAAACTCGTCTGCTTTGCCGTTGGATGTGAGGTATTCAACAAGAGCCTTGGTTGTTGCAACCGCGCATTTCGGGCATGATTCGAAGTTCACTTCTACCTTTGCAAGGTCGATGCCGTCGAGCAGTGTGGCAATGTTGTCGGCTGTGAGTGCTTCTGACAATTTGAATCCGAAAGATGTAACACCTTTGGTTGTCAATGATTTCGCTTTCTCGTTTGCCTCTGCAACGTTTTCTACAACGATGTTTTGACGGATAAACCATTCGTTGTCAGTGCGTGTGCCGCGTACGAATGGGTATTCTCCAGGTAGCGAGTCAGTTGTTTTAAGATTCTCAATGTCTTCGGCGCGGTACATCGGCTGAACATTGAATCCTTCGTTTGTCCGCCACACCAATTTCTTGTCGAAATCGGCTCCTTTAAGGTCGGCAACGACCTTAGCTTTCCATGTCTCTGTGGAAACGGGAGCAAATTGGTCGAACAATTTTTCTCTGTTTTCTGCCATAGTTTTTATATGAGTTTAGAGTTTAGATAGTGTTTTACTATTCATTTTTGAGTTTATGTTATACTAACGAACAAAATTACTAAAAGAAATCGCGAGAAACGCAATTTTAGGCAATAAAAAAACGTTCAGACGCGCCGCATATACATTTTTTAATGATTTTTCAGAATTGATTAGACTTCATGGGCGATTCCTGTAAGAATATAATTGATTGGAATCTTTGCACTTCGCTGTGTTTTGACTACTTTTGTAATAAAGTTTACAAAAAACATGAGTTGCAAAAGATTCGTTAAACCCAAATGTACGACCGATTTGGGATAAATGGTTGAAAACACAATAGGGATTTACAACTAAAGATAATTCAATAAGTATGGAATCAAGATTATTTCAAGCCTTGAAGGCGTTTAAGGGAGCAGAAGGTTGCGAAGCAAACCTATTTGAAGAGTTTAAGAAAATAGCAGAAGCTGCATTCTTCTCTGGCTATTTCCTTATTAATGGAGGTTGTAAGGATGTATATAAACTAAAGTTGACCTGCATCGAATTCTATTACCACGAGGATGATGGCTATATTAAAGATAAAATAAAATATCTGAAAGGGAAAGATGAATTTGGCTATGCTTTAGGTGCTGTATGTCCGAATCCATCGGGAGTAGATGTTTTGTTTGATGATCCACAAAAGAAATATCATGCGTCTTTCTTGATTAGAGGCTATAAAGCTATAGAGCCTGGTAAAAAGGAATGGGAGAATAATGAAAAAAGAAAAGATTGGGCTCCTCATGATTTTTGGTATGATTTCTTTGGTGGAGCAAATATGCTTAACAATGGTAAGTTTAGTATTGAATGGATTGATGATACTGATGAAAAGTCGGGCTATGCAGAACCTATGCCGCGAATCAATATAGAGGACAACAGATTATGGGGATTTAAAAAAGTTGAAAAGCTATGATAACAGAACAATATAAAGATAAAGTTTATTTTTCAAAGTTGTTGTGTACAGATTGTCCCAATATCTATAAGGATATTTGTGAAATTCTTGATGCTAATAATGTGGCACACGAAACCCTTTCTTTGACTAAGGATTATTGGTGTCGAGATTATATGCCAGTACAATATGCAAGTGAGCGTTTCTCTCAATTTGTATACAATCCCGACTATCTAAAAGGAAAGGAAAAATACATTACTAATGCAGATAAGGTGATGAAGAAGATTGAAGGAAACAATTTTATCGTCAATCATTCTTCTTTGGTTATTGATGGTGGCAATATTGTTATCGGCGAAATAGGACTTCCAAATTCCTACACCACGCAATCTTTTATTGTAATGACAGACAAAGTGATGAGAGAAAACGAAGTATTATCTCAAAAGGAGATAGAAACACAAATACAGGATTCTTTCAAACCCAAAGAGTGTAATTCGGATTATGATGATATAACTATAGTATGGCTACCATGGGACCCAAAGGACATTTGTGGGCATACGGATGGAATCCTAAGATTTGTCGATATAAATAAAGATGGGAAAGCTGTTGTATTAGCCAATCTTTCTGTATATGATGATGATATTGCCACACGAATGCGTAATATCCTTATGGAACATTTTTATGTTATAGAGTTGAAACTCTCTGAATATCACGAATTAAGTTGGGCTTATGTCAACGCACTTCAAACGCGTGACGTTATCATTGTTCCTGGTATCGGGAATGCTAAACTTGATAATGAAGCAATGGGGCAATTTATTGCTTTATATCCAGATTATAAAGGTAGAATATATCAAGTTCAGATGAAAGATTTTATCAAAAAATGGGGAGGAGCTTTGAACTGTTGCACATGGACAGTTAGCGAAGACATGTCTAAAATACATCACAATACAGAGAATGATAATAGGTATAAATCTATTATAGAGAAATATCAGAATGACTCTAATAGTGTATGCTTTGATGAAATCCAATTCCTGGGAGATTATTATCCAAGAAAAATAGAGAATGTTAGTAAGGAATTGGATCGTTTGTATTATGGTTTTTAGTACAGAGTGAGCCGTGAGGAGCATCCCACAGACGAGAAGCACCACCAGCCCTACGCCTTCGTTGACTACGTGAAGGCGAAGTAATCTTATATATGTGTATATTACGCACAATATCTGCTATAATAGTGTCAAATTATACACGCTATTTTGCGTAATTTTGCAAGCGTAAAAAGAAAGATACATTCTTTTCTCTGTAATGAAATAATATGGATTTTAGGTTTTAGGATATTAGGTTTAGGTTAGTAGTAGATAAGATTGAATTTCGGTTTTAAGTTTATAAAGGTATTCAGCCTTTAAAGGTAATAAGATTGCCTGAGGAACATCGTTCCTTAATAATCTAAAGAGGCGCGGCTCCGTGTTAGGAGCTACGCCTCTTTGTTGTATTGGTTAGCGGAAGGAGGAATAAAAAAAAACAAACGGGCTAATGGACGATTTGGAATAAACAGCAATAACGCCGTGGCGTGATTTCATAAAGAAGTCGCCACGGCGCTTTTTTTCTTTGCTTCAGCCATATCTCGTGTTCCATTTACTGAGTTATTTCGATGAAAGCTATTGTTTAGAAATTGTGCAGCATCCGTGCCCACCTTGGGCAACATCGCTACCCATTTCCGCAAGTATTGTTATCCTTGCCCATTATGATGTGTTTAGCAGCTTTGTTAGTTAATCTAGCACACCCTAATGACCGATTTGGGTTAAATTGATTGCTTATCCAAGCTTATATGTGTTGCTGGCATTTGCCATAACAACATTTTTTTGCTTCTGTTGTTCTCCGTTTTGGAACGTTATGGAATTGGACCAGTCGATGTTTAGCATAATTGGTGAGGGTTAGAGTCAGGGACGTCTGCCTTATGTCGATTTGTGGGACAGCAAAGGTCCGATTATATTTTTTGTAAATATGTTGAGGCATTCATGAAATGTGGTATGCGATGTTCTCGTATAATCTTGAATATGCAGAACATTCTCATTACATTAGTGGGGCAACGCATGTCTATAGGGATGTGTTGTATTTTATTTTCTACTTTTTTTGCCTGAGTTTTCCGTTGTTAGTTTGTGCATTGTCGTTAATCAAGCGTAAGAGACGTTTTGTAAATATATTTTTGGCATTGTCGGTTGTACCGACTTATGTGTGGATATTTAATAGCCATGCATTCGAGCACTATGCTATCTCGTATTTACCTCTGATAATGATTTCGTTGGTGGAGATACGCAAACTTATTGATTTTAGGGGGCTGTATATTGCGATTCCTGTTGTGGTAATATTGATTGTTGTATTGTACATTCGTCTTTTTCATTATTATAAGCCAAATGCAGAACCTATGGGATTAACTCAAAAAAGCATCGAAATGACAGACAATGTGCCTAAGTGCGACACTTTTGTGGCATATGATATTTCCCCAACATTCTACATTTATGCAGGCCGTGAGCCAGATTACAGATTTTTCGCTACTCAGGATTGGGCTATAGAGAATGGGCCATCGCTGCGGCAAAAGGTCGTAGACTGTTATCGTTCTGGCCGGGCTGAATGGATACTTGTTTACCAGTATGGACAGAGTAACATCAAGGGTGTGCTTGATGGGGATTACGAGCTTTATCGCTACGATGAAAAATATGATCTTTCGCTGTTCAAGAGAAAATAAAAACAAAAGAAACGTGCAACTGTGTGGGTTGCACGTTTCTTTATTGTCGGTTAATCTGTATTAGCCTTTGATGGCTGCGATTCCTGGAAGCACTTTGCCCTCTATAGCCTCGAGAAGCGCGCCGCCGCCAGTGGATACGTACGATACTTTGTCAGCCAAGCCGAACTTGTTTACGCAAGCAACAGAGTCGCCGCCGCCAACGAGTGAGAACGCACCCTTTTCAGTAGCCTCTACGATGGCGTCTGCGATAGCGCGTGAGCCGGCTGTGAAGTTGTCGAATTCAAATACGCCTGCAGGACCGTTCCAGAGGATTGTCTTTGCGTCCTTGATGGCGTTTGCGAAGAGCTCGCGTGTTTCAGGACCTGCATCCATACCTTCCCAGCCTTCTGGGATGTCGTTTGATGGGCAGACCTGAGTGTTGGCGTCGTTGCTGAACTTGTCGGCTGCCACGCAGTCAGTTCCAAGCACGAGGTTCACGCCTTTTTCTTTTGCTTTCTTGATGATGTCGAGAGCGAGGTCGAGCTTGTCATTCTCGCAGATTGAAACACCAATCTTGCCACCTTGAGCCTTTGCGAAAGTATATGTCATACCACCGCAGAGAATCAAGTTGTCAACCTTGTCCATAAGGTTTTCGATGATGCCGATCTTGGTAGAAACTTTCGAACCACCCATGATTGCTGTAAACGGACGCTTGATGTTGTTGAGCACGTTTTCAACGGCTGTAACTTCTTTTTCCATCAAGTAGCCGAGCATCTTGTTGTCAGCGTCGAAATAGTCGGCGATGACAGCTGTTGAAGCGTGACGGCGGTGTGCTGTTCCGAACGCATCGTTAACGTAGCAGTCAGCGTAGCTTGCGAGAGTTTTTGCGAATTCCTTCTGGCTCTCTTTCATTTCTTTCTTGGCTGCGTCGTATGCTGGATCTTCTTTGTCGATGCCAACAGGCTTGCCTTCCTCTTCAGGATAGAAGCGGAGGTTTTCGAGAAGAAGCACTTCGCCCGGTTTCAAAGCTGCTGCGGCGTCGGCTGCCTTGGCGCAGTCAGGAGCGAACTTTACGTCTGTGCCGAGAGCGGCCGCTACGGCGTCCTTAATCTGGCTCAAGGAAAGTTTTGCGTTTACTTTGCCTTTAGGCTTGCCCATGTGCGACATAATTATGAGAGCGCCGCCGTCGGCAAGAATTTTTTTCAAAGTTGGGAGGGCACCGCGGATACGGGTGTCGTCAGTGATTTTGCCGTTTTCGTCCAATGGCACGTTGAAGTCAACGCGCACAATCGCTTTTTTACCTGCGAAGTTGTATTGTTCGATTGTCATTTTATTGAAAATTAATAAGTTAATATTTTCGCTTTGTAACTGTGCAAAGTTAGTTAAAGATTTTTGAATACAGAATTATTTCCGTATTAAAGTTTGTTGTCGGGGTTAAATAATGCCTTTGCCTGCAAGCAGCTGTTCCATTTGCACTTGCAGTTCTTTTGCTTTCTGTCCGGCAACGGTGGCGAAATCTTCTCCGGTCGAGGCGTAGATAATGCCGCGTGAGGAGTTTACGAGCAGACCGCAGTCGTCGGTCATGCCGTAGCGTGCAACTTCCTCAAGGCTTCCGCCCTGGGCTCCGACACCAGGCACAAGTAGAAACTTGTCGGGGACTACACGGCGCACCTCTTCAAACATTTTGCCTTGTGTGGCACCGACAACAAACATCGTGTTGTCGCTTGTTCCCCATGAAGACACTTTGCTCATCACGTTCTGGTACAGAGGAGTGCCGTCGGCATCCTCGGTGAGTTGGAAGTCGTGCGAGCCTTTGTTTGATGTGAGACCCAAAACGATTACCCATTTTCCTTCGTAGCCGTAGAATGGAGAAATGCTGTCTTCGCCCATGTATGGAGCTACGGTGATGGCGTCAACATCAAGATGCTCGAAGAAGCTTCGTGCATACATTGCGGAGGTGTTGCCGATGTCGCCGCGTTTTGCGTCGGCGATGATGAACTGGTCGGGATAGTTTTGTTTCAGATACTTTATTGTCTTTTCCAAAGCGGTCCAGCCTTCGATGCCGAAGCATTCATAGAATGCGAGGTTTGGCTTGTATGCCACGCAGTAAGGAGCAGTGGCGTCGATTATTGCTTTGTTGAACTTGAAAATCGCATCGGCGTCGTTTTTCAGATGCTCCGGGATTTTCTTGATGTCAGTGTCAAGGCCTACGCAAAGAAATGATTTCTTGCGGCGGATGTTGTCAAGCAGTTCTTTTCTTGTCATTGTTTCGTATCTGATTTTTACAATTCTGTCTCTTTCAGTTTCTCTGCGTTTTCGGCGATAATCAGATTGTCGATGCAGTCTTGGATGTCGCCGTCCATAAACGCCGCAAGGTTGTAGATGGTGTAGTTGATGCGGTGGTCCGTGATTCGTCCTTGCGGATAGTTGTAGGTGCGGATTTTAGCGGAGCGGTCGCCGGTCGACACCATTGTCTTGCGTCGCGACGCGATGTCGTCAACGTATTTCTGATGTTCTTTGTCGTAGATGAACGTGCGCAGACGGGCGAGGGCGCGTTCCTTGTTTTTGGGCTGGTCGCGCGTTTCCGTACATTCGATGAGGATTTCCTCCACAACACCGGTGTTGGGGTTCTTCCAGTTGTAGCGCAGGCGCACGCCCGACTCCACTTTGTTCACATTCTGTCCGCCGGCACCGCCGCTTCGGAACGTATCCCACTTGATTTCGCCTTCGTTGATTTCCACGTCGAATGGTTCAGCCTCTGGCAGCACGGCAACCGAAGCCGCCGATGTGTGTACGCGGCCTTGAGTCTCCGTCGCTGGCACGCGCTGTACGCGGTGTACGCCCGACTCGTATTTCAGCGTGCCGTAGACTTTTTCTCCACTTACTGAGCAGATTATTTCCTTGTATCCGCCGGCTGAGCCTTCGCTGAAGCTCATAATCTCCATCTTCCAGCCTTTTGTCTCGCAGTATTTTGCATACATGCGGAAAAGGTCGCCTGCAAAGATGGCGGCTTCGTCACCACCAGTGCCGCCTCTGATTTCAAGAATCACGTTTTTGTCGTCTTCTGGATCCTCAGGGATAAGCAACAGTTTGATTTCCTCCTCGATTTCCGGAAGGGCGGCGGTGTTGGCGTCAAGGTCTTCTTTTGCCAGTTCTCGCATATCGGGGTCGGTCTCGGTGTCGAGCACTTCGCGTGCCTCCTCGATGTCGCGCAGCATTTGTTTGTATTTAGAAGTGACCTTGGTCAGCTTCTCAAGGTCTTTATATTCTTTGGTAAGCTTGACAAAGCGCTTCATGTCGCTGATAACCGATGGGTCGGTAATCAGTAGACTTACCTCCTCAAAGCGGGCGTCGATGCCGTCAAGTCTGCTCAAAAGTGTAGATTCTGCCATAAGTTAGATAATTTTTGCAAAAGTAGTCAAAATATGGGAAATCTCAAAGGATTACGCTTTGAGTGCTTCTGCAAATTCTTTGGCAAGTGCTCGGCAGGCCTCGACGGTGTCGGCTGTGCAGCTTTGTTTCATCTCCACGGGGTTGCCGACGACGGTGAGTTTCAGCTTCTCTGTCATGCTGTCGATGGTCTTGGTGGCGGCTCCTGCCCATGTGAACGACCCGAGGCGCGCAAACACTTTGCCTCCTACGCCTCGTAGCGCGAGCGACTTAAGCAGGGAGTCGATGCGGGGGAAGACAGAGCCGTTGTAGGTTGGCGATGCGATGACAAGCCCTTTGTATTTGTAGATGTCGCTGATGACAAACGACTCGTCGGCATACGAAACGTTGTGGATACGGATGTTTCTGACTCCTTCTTCCGCGAGCATGCGGGCGAATGCCTCGACCATCTCTTCGGTGTGCCCATACATTGAGGCGTATGCTATTACCACGCCGTTCTCGCTTTCGCCTTTGCTGAGGCGGTCGTAGATGCCTATCACTTCCGTGGCTTGTCGGTGCCATACCGGGCCGTGAGTTGAGCAGATGTAGTCCACTGCCACACCGCTCAGTTTCTGCAGTGCTTTCTGTACGGGGAGTCCGTATTTTCCGACGATGTTTGAGTAGTAGCGGGTCATTTCGGGGAAATATAGAGAAGTGTCCATCTCTTCATCGATGATGCCTCCGTTGAGGGCTCCGAAGCAACCGAAGGCGTCGCCAGAGAACAGGGTTTTGTTTTCTACGGCGTAGGTCATCATAGTCTCAGGCCAATGCACCATCGGAGTGAGCGCGAATTTCAGAGTCTTGCCGCCGAGGTCGATGGTGTCGCCGTCTGCCACGGTCAGCGTGCCGTCGCAGATGCCGTAGTATCCTTTGAGCATGTCGATTGTCTTTGCGTTGCCCACGATTGTCAGGTTTGGAAACGCGGCGCGCAGTGTCTGCACGGCGCCGGTGTGGTCAGGCTCCATATGGTTGACGATGAGATAGTCTGGCGCGCTGTCGTGCAGGATTTTCTTGATTTGGGCAATCTGCTCGAAAGCGTGGGATATTTCCACACCGTCGATGATTGCGGTTTTGTCGTTGCCAGCCACAAGGTAGGAGTTGTACGACACTCCGTAGGGCAGCGGCCACAATCCCTCGAATCTTGTTGTGGTGCGGTCGTTTGCACCTACATAATATATACCGTCTGTTATTTTCTTTGTAAGCATAGTAGTTTTATATTTTTTGTTTATTTATGTTTACTCCATAAAGCATCCATTCTTTCCGTCATTCTTGCTTCCTGCGGATTTTGGCAGGCGTTCCAGAACTTTTTGTCGCTGATTTCGTGCGGCAGATAGTCCTGTTCCACAAAATTTCCGGGATAGGAGTGCGGATATTTGTAGTCTGCGCCGTAGCCCATCTCTTTCATCAGTTTTGTCGGAGCGTTGCGCAGATGCAGCGGCACAGGCAGGTTGCCTGTTTGGTCGACAAAATCCAGCGCCTCGTTGATGGCGTTGTATGCAGAGTTGCTTTTGGGCGATGTGGCGAGATACACGACACATTCCGAGAGGATTATGCGTCCTTCCGGCCAGCCGATTTTCTGCAGGGCGTCGAAGGTGGCGTTTGCGAGCAGCAGTGCGTTTGGATTGGCAAGTCCGATGTCCTCGGCAGCTGAGATGACCAGTCTACGGGCGATGAATGCCGGATCCTCGCCGCCTGCAATCATTCGTGCAAGCCAGTAGACCGCAGCGTCGGGATTGCTTCCTCGGATGCTCTTGATGAAAGCCGAGACGATGTCGTAGTGCATCTCTCCGCCTTTGTCGTATGCCATGGGGTTCTGTTGCAGCCGTTCGGTGACGATGTCGTTGCGCACCACGATAGGCTCGTCGTCGCCCACCGACTGGCTCAGCAGGTCAAGGATGTTGAGCATCTTGCGGGCGTCGCCTCCGGCAAAGCGGAACAGTGCGTCGGTCTCGACCACCTCCACCTTGCGTTGCTTCAGCTCGCTGTCGCATGTGATGGCGCGATGCAGCAGCTCGTTCAAGTCGGTGTCTGTCAGCGGCTTCAGCACGTAGACCTGCGCTCTCGACAGCAGCGGGCGGATGATTTCAAACGACGGGTTTTCGGTGGTGGCGCCAATCAGCGTGGCTGTGCCTGTTTCCACGGCGGCAAGCAGCGAGTCCTGTTGCGACTTGTTGAAGCGGTGGATTTCGTCGATGAAAAGGATTGGGCGGTGCTGGCTGAACATGCTCGAGGCGTCGCGTTTGCATAGCGTCAGCACGTCGCGCACGTCCTTCACTCCGGAATGCACGGCGGAGAGCGTGTAGAACGGAGCCTGCACTTGAGAGGCGATAATCTTGGCGAGTGTGGTCTTGCCAACGCCTGGAGGTCCCCACAGGATGAAAGAGGAGATGTGTCCCGACTCAATCATCTTGCGGAGTATGCATCCTTCTCCGACGAGGTGTTTCTGTCCGATATATTCATCGAGCGACTTCGGTCGCAAGCGTTCTGCTAAAGGTTCGAAAGTCATGTCTGTACAACGGGTTTAAAGTTTCACACACTTCACGATTTTGTCATCGATTGCCGCCACGCTTTTGCGCGCCTTGTAGTATGCCGTACGCGACGAGAATCCCGATTCTTCGGCAATTTCCTCCTGTTTTGCCGCCGGATGCGCCTCCTTGTAGAGTGCGGCGTGCTGCAGGCGGAACATGTTCACGAGGTTGTAGTATCCCAGTTGGGTTATGTATTTGCTTGCGGCGTTGACTTTGCCTTTCGGGATTTCCGACAGCACTTCCGATTTCTGCAGATGCGGCTCGCGGTAGCGGCGGAGTATTATCGACAGCACTTCGTTCCCGATGGCGTCTATTTCCGACGGCGAATCGGTCGTGGCGGTGTCATTGCTGCCGTCGTTTGCCGGGTCGGGCTCCTGTTTGTTTGTAAACAGCTGTTGCGGGTGCAGGATTATGCACAGCATGTAGATCATCGCTGCCGACGTGATAAGGTCGACGGCGAGTTTGCACCAACGGCTGTCGGAGACAAATACAGCCCACATCAGTGCAATCCAGCAGAGCGGCAGGTAGAGCACCAGTTGGGCGAATCTGTAGGGGAAGTCCTCCACGTTTGAGTAGTTGTCGGTGTTGAATTTGTCGATGGTGCGTTTCAGCTGGTTGGTGATGTGCACCGACAGCGTTGAGAACAGCAGGCTGAAGCCGCCCATAGCAGCCATCAGAGGCGTTCCGGCGTCGGTCAGGACGTGTCCGCCCATTGTCAGAGCTATTGCGAGCAGCGACAGGAGCAATGCAAATGCAGAGAATAGATATGTTTTCAGCAGAATGCTGTCGCGCAGCCGTTTCCGAAAGAAGTAGCTGCTGAACAGGGTTGTCATACAGACGGGATAGAAGATTATGCCGAAAATTTTCACGTATGTCCAGTAGTCGGGAGTCATCGGACTCAGAACGTATGGGAATTCAAGCGCGATGACGATGTAGAAGAACGACACCAGGCGGCGGGCAGGGTAGTGGAAGTCGCCATTTTCGTTGAACGGACGGCACATGTGATTCCATCTGACAATTCCGCAGACAACGCCGGTGATGATGAAAATCAGGCATGCGTAGGCGTATAATTGGATGTTCGACAGATTGTGTTCCATTTTTCAGAATGATAAATAATCGCGCAAATTTACATATAAATAGTGAAACTTGGCGTCTGCGCAAAACAAAAAAACCGGAACTGCTGTTCCGGTTTTTCTATAACGTAGGTTTCGGATGCTGCTACATGTTCATGCCGCCGTCCACTTGGATAACCTGTCCCGACACGTAAGAAGACATGTCGGAAGCGAGGAATGTGGCGATGTTTGCAACGTCCTCCGGAGTGCCGCCGCGGCGCAATGGAATTTTCTTGCACCATTCTTCCTTGATTTCGTCAGAGAGTTTGGCAGTCATGTCGGTGATGATGAAGCCAGGAGCGATGGCGTTGGCGCGGATGCCGCGGGAGCCGAGCTCCTGAGCCACCGACTTAGCCAAGCCGATCATGCCGGCCTTTGATGCAGAGTAGTTTGCCTGACCGGCGTTGCCGTGTACGCCAACAACCGATGCCATGTTGATGATAGAGCCTGTGCGCTGGCGCATCATCACTGGAGTCACCGCGTGAACGAAGTTGAACGCAGACTTCAGGTTGACGCCGATCACAGCGTCCCATTGAGCCTCCGACATACGCATCATCAAGCCGTCTTTTGTGATGCCGGCGTTGTTTACGAGGATGTCGAGACGGCCGAAGTCCTTCACCACTTCAGCCACCACGTTGTGGCAAGCCTCGAAGTCGGCTGCGTTTGAGGCGTAACCTTTAGCCTTTACGCCGAAAGCTGCTATTTCTTCTTCTGTTTTCTTTCCGTTTTCGTCGATTACCAGGTCGGTGAACGCGATGTCGCAACCCTCAGAAGCGAACTTCAATGCAATTGCTTTTCCGATACCTCTTGCTGCACCTGTGATGAGTGCAACTTTTCCTTCCAATAATTTCATAACTGTATAATTAAAAAGTTGTTATTTAAAATTCAAATGTCCGGCACACGCTTGTCACTGCTTGATGCCGTATAAAATAAAATCACTCAGATAGTCGCGCAGCTTGTCTTTCTCGATGCCCAGCTCGCGGAAGTTCTCGCGGATGTAGGGCACGTCGAGACCCTGCAGACACAGAATCATCACCATGGCCGTCTTGTCGACGTGCTTGATGCGGAAAATGCCGCTGTCGACGCCTTCCTGAAGTATAGTTTCGAGAATGTGCACTTCCTTGGGGCTTGTGACTTTGCGGGCGCGCTCCACCTTGCGCACATCGCGGAAAAATCCGGCGCGCAGCGAGCCGTTGCGATGCACGAGGTCTTTCATCGCGTCAAAGCGTTGGAAAATGAATTCCATCAGCTTTTCGTCGGCGGGAATCTGAAGTTTCGCTATCTCGCTGAGCTTGCTCAGCACCTTGTCGCTTTCAGTCTCTACCACAGCGTTGTAGATGTCGCGCTTGTTTTTGAAATAAGTGTAGATGGTGCGACGTCCCTTCTCGGCGGCGATGGCGATGTCGTTCATCGTCGTGTTTTCGATGCCCTTGTGGGCAAAGAGCTGACGGGCAATGTCGATTAGTTTATCTCTTGTTTTCACCATATTTACTTTTTGTCTTCAGACTGCACAAATGAAGATTTTGTGTGCGAAATTAATCATATTATTTCAGAGAGGCAAAAAATATCGGTGTAAAATGAGGTGCGCGAATTGGAAATGGTGATGGAAATCCGTGAAAAACAGCGGCTTGCACGGCTTCAAATCTTTAGGGCGTCCGCTTGCCGTATCCGGCGCTTTTCTGTCCATCGCGACGGTTAGGATAGTTTAATTCCGATGGGCAACATTGCTGCCCGTGTGAATGATTAAACCTAAATCGGACTTTGGTGTAGGATTTCACGAAAAGCGTTGAGTCTAATCCTTAATCCAGACACAAAAACAGCAGCCCCGGAGGATTTTGAAGTTTCTCCGAGGCTGTTTTGACTATAATAGGGCGTACGCTTATCTGCGCGTCATCCGCACTACGTTTTCAACGTGGTGGGTGTGTGGGAACATGTCGACGGGCTGCACTTCCTCCACGCGGTAGAGGCTGTCCATGAGGGCGAGGTCGCGCGCTTGTGTCGCCGGGTTGCAGCTGACGTAGACGATGCGTTCCGGGCGGGCGTTTAGAATCACGTTGACCACGTCTTCGTGCATTCCTGCGCGCGGCGGGTCGATGATCATCACGTCGGGACGTCCGTGCTCGGCGATGAATCCGTCGGTGAGCACGTCCTTCATGTCGCCGGCAAAGAAGATGGTGTTGTCGATGCCGTTGACCTCAGAGTTGAGTTTCGCGTCGGCAATCGCCTCGGGCACGTATTCGATGCCAACCACTTTTTTCACCTGCCGCGCCACGAAGTTGGCTATTGTGCCGGTTCCGGTGTATAGGTCGTAGACCAGGTCGTCGGGCTTGAGGCATGCCATGCGGCGCGCCACCTTGTAGAGCTCGTATGCCTGCAGGGAGTTGGTCTGATAGAATGATTTCGGGCCGATGCGGAACTGGAGTCCCTCCATTTCCTCGTTGATGTAGTCGCGTCCGCGATATGTGATGACTTCCTGGTCGGCGATGGTGTCGTTCACCTTCTGGTTTACGACGTAGAGCAGCGATGTGATTTCGGGGAACTCAGCTGCAATGGCGCCCATCAAGTCGTCGATTTTCTCTTGTTCGGGGCGTGCGAACACCACGATCAGCATCACTTCGCCAGTGCTTGCGATGCGCACCATCAGCGTGCGCATAAGTCCTTGCTGCGCCTTGATGTCGTAGAACTCATATCCTTTTCCCAGCGCGTATTGGCGCACGAACAGGCGTATGCGGTTTGACAAATCGTCCTGAAGCCAGCATTTCTTGATGTCGAGCACCTTGTCGAACGCGCCCGGGATGTGGAATCCCAGAGCGTTGCGGTCGGCAATCTCGCGTCCGCTGCGCAGGTCTTCAAACGTGATCCAGCATTTGCATGAGAACGTGTATTCCAACTTGTTGCGGTAGCAGAAAGTTTCTTTTGACCCGAGCGTGGGGTTTACTTCCGGAATCTCCACCTTTGCGATGCGTGTCAGAGCGTCGACCACCTGGTCGCGCTTGTAGCGCAACTGACTTTCGTAGGGGATGTGCTGCCACTTGCATCCGCCGCACACGCCGAAATGCTCGCAAGCCGGCGTCACGCGGTCGGGCGACGGCTTGACCATATCAACGATATGCGCCTCCGCGTAGCTGCGCTTCTTCTTGTCCAATTTTATGTTGACCACATCGCCAGGTGCCCCGTATGGTATAAACACCACCATATCGTCGACGCGGGCAATGCTTTTGCCCTCGGCTGCCACTCCTGTTATCTCAACGTTCTCCACAACCGGGAGCTCTTTGCGTTTCCTTCCCATATATATAATGAAATTTTATGCAAAAGTACGTTTTTTTTGCCGTTCCATTTCAATGCTCTATAACATAAATAAAAAAACATGTGATTATTTTCTTATTTACGAGATTCTTTCTAAATTTGCAAAGACTGAATTGTCAATCACTTTAAATTATAATATTACTTAAACTTAATTTCATTAATGAAACGGATTTACACTTTCGGTAATGGCCAGGCAGAAGGCCGTGCCGATATGAAGAACTTGCTTGGCGGCAAGGGTGCCAATCTCGCTGAGATGAACCTCATCGGCGTACCTGTTCCTCCGGGCTTTACAATCACAACTGAAGTTTGCACAGAATATAACACTCTCGGCCGTGAAGCCGTTGTGAAAATATTGGAAGAAGATGTCAAGAAATCTGTTGCCCACATTGAGAAACTTACGGGCAACACGTTTGGCGACGCAGTGAACCCTCTTCTCGTATCCGTTCGTTCGGGTGCACGCGTTTCGATGCCAGGTATGATGGACACAGTGCTCAACCTCGGTATCAACGACACCGTAGTGGAGGCTCTCTCCAAGAAGTCGGGCAACCCACGCTTCGCATGGGACAGCTACCGCCGCTTCGTGCAGATGTATGGCGACGTTGTTCTCGGCATGAAGCCGAAGTCGAAACAAGACATCGATCCGTTTGAGGAAATCCTTGACAAGGTTAAGGAAGAGAAGGGCGTGAAGAACGACACCGAGCTTACCGTTGACGACCTCAAGGGCCTTGTTGTGAAGTTTAAAGCCGCTGTGAAGAAGTCGACAGGCAAGGACTTCCCAGAATCGGCTTGGGAGCAATTGTGGGGTGCTATCTACGCAGTGTTCGACAGCTGGATGAACGAGCGCGCAATCTTGTATCGCCGCATGAACCAGATTCCGGAAGAGTGGGGTACGGCAGTCAACGTACAGGCCATGGTTTACGGAAATATGGGCAACACGTCGGCTACAGGTGTGGCATTCACCCGCGACGCCGCTACCGGCGAGGACATCTTCAACGGTGAGTACCTTATCAACGCACAGGGAGAGGACGTGGTTGCCGGTGTGCGCACTCCGCAACAAATCACAACCGAAGGCTCACGCCGTTGGGCTGCTCTCCAGGGCATCTCGGAAGAAGAACGCGCAAGCAAATACCCTTCATTGGAAGAGTCGATGCCTGAATGTGCAAAAGAGCTTATCGAGACTCAGCAGAAACTTGAAGACTACTTCAAAGACATGCAGGACCTCGAGTTTACAATCCAGGACAACAAGCTGTGGCTGCTCCAGACTCGTAACGGAAAGCGTACAGGTGCCGCTATGGTTAAAATCGCGATGGACCTTCTCCGCGCAGGCGAAATCGACGAGAAGACAGTGCTCCGCCGTATGGAGCCACAGAAACTCGATGAATTGCTTCACCCAGTGTTTGACAAGGACGATTTGAAACGTGCACAGACAGTGGCTAAAGGTTTGCCAGCATCCCCGGGTGCCGCTACTGGTCAGATTGTATTCTTCGCCGATGATGCAGAGGCATGGTCGGAAATGAAGAAGAAAGTCATCATGGTGCGTATCGAGACATCTCCGGAAGACCTCCGCGGCATGTCGGTGGCACAGGGTATCCTTACAGCCCGTGGCGGTATGACATCGCACGCAGCCGTAGTTGCCCGCGGTATGGGTAAGTGCTGTGTGTCTGGCGCAGGCGAAATCAAGGTAGACTATAAAGAGAAAACCGTCATCATGGACGGCAAAACATACAAGGAAGGTGATTGGATTTCATTGAACGGCTCTACAGGCGACGTTTACGACGGTCAGGTGCCTACAGTCGATGCAGAGCTTTCAGGCGACTTCGCAGCAATCATGAACCTTGCTGAGAAATACACCAAGGTTGATGTCCGCACAAATGCCGACTCTCCACGCGATGCTCTCGTAGCCCGCAAATTCGGAGCCAAAGGTATCGGTCTTTGCCGTACAGAGCATATGTTCTTCGAGGGCGACCGTATCAAGGCAATGCGCGAGATGATTCTTGCCAACACAGAGGAAGGACGCCGTGCAGCTCTTGACAAACTGTTGCCTATCCAGCGTGCCGACTTCCAAGGAATCTTCGAGGCTATGGACGGTCTCGGCGTGACAATCCGTCTGCTCGACCCACCATTGCACGAGTTCGTGCCTCATCAGCTCGCCACTCAGAAAGAATTGGCAAACGAGATGGGTATCACCGTCGAAGAGGTGAAGAGCAAGTGCGACTCTCTTGAAGAGTTCAACCCGATGCTCGGTCACCGTGGATGCCGTCTTGGCAACACTTATCCAGAAATCACAGAGATGCAGGCCCGCGCCATCATTGAGGCAGCAATCGACTGCAAGGAAAAAGGCATCGACGTGCATCCGGAAATCATGGTGCCATTGGTAGGTGTAGTAAAAGAGCTTGAAATGCAGAGCGAAATCATCCGTCGCACAGCGGAAAAAGTGTTTGCGGAAAGAGGTACATCAGTGGCTTACAAGATTGGTACAATGATTGAGGTGCCTCGCGCCGCTCTCGTTGCCGACAAGATTGCCGAATATGCCGACTTCTTCTCGTTCGGAACAAACGACTTGACTCAGATGACATTCGGATACTCTCGCGACGACGCTCCTAAGTTCCTCAAATATTACAAGGAATTGGGTATCATCAAGACAGATCCATTCGAGGTGCTCGACCAGGAAGGTGTAGGACAGCTCGTAGAAATGGGTACAAAGAAAGGCCGTTCGACAAAGGCAGGTCTCAAGGTGGGTATCTGCGGTGAGCACGGCGGCGAGCCTTCTTCTGTCAAGTTCTGCGCTAAGTTGGGCATGAACTACGTTTCTTGCTCTCCGTTCCGTGTGCCTATCGCACGCGTGGCTGCGGCGCAGGCAAGCGTAGAAGAATAAATATCGTACATAACCTATTATAGGTAATACCAGTCAGTTAGGCTGTAACACTCTGAATTTTCGGAGGTTACAGCCTAACTTGCGCTTAGGGCTTTCGTTCATTTGGCATCGCTTTGTGAGTACAAATAAACCTATATGTTGACCAATTGTTGACCATTTTTTATAGGCTGTTGACCACGTGTTTACCATTTGTTGACCAGTGCAAGTTCCTTTAATTCAGTTAATTAGATAGTTAATTAAATAAGTTGTTTAGAGAAATTCAAATGTTTAGAAAAATATGGCAACATTAAAAGCGTGCGTTCGCCGTCCGCGTAAAGATGGCTTCTGGCAAGTGTATATTAGGGTTACACACCAAAGAAATGTCGGTTTTATTAAGACTGACAAAATGGTAAATGCAAGTGGTTTAACCAAAACGAATGACATTAAGGACGCATTTGTGCTCCGTTACTGCGCAGACCTTATTATTAAGTATAATGAATTGCTTAATAAGACCGACATCAATTCACTTAATGTGAATCAAGTAATCGACTACCTTACTACTGAGGACGATGACGTTTGTTTCAGCGACTACGCACGTCAGCACGTTGGACGACTGATAAACAACGGACAAGACCGCACAGCTCGTAACTACGAGTTGGCACTCGGACATCTCGAACGCTACTTCGGCACCACAAAGGTGATGTTCTCACAACTCACCTCCACCGCCGTGACCCTTTGGATAAAGAGCCTCGAAAGCACACACCGAGCAAAGGAAATGTACCCGGTGTGTATGCGTCAGGTGTTCCGTGCTGCAGTGAAAGAGATGAACGACTACGACAACGACATCATCCGCATCAAGACCAATCCGTGGATAAAGGTGCAGATACCGCAGAGCGACCGCACCACCAAGCGAGCCATAAGTGCCGAGGAATGTCGTCGCTTCTTCTCTGCACCGATGCCGCCGAGCAAAATGGTTGACCCACTTCCCGAACTTGGACACGACATCGCCAAGTTGGTGCTCTGCCTTGCCGGAATGAACACCATCGACCTTTACGAGTTGAAGAAAGAGGACTACAAGCGTGGCCGTTTCTGCTACAAGCGAGCAAAGACACGCCACAGCCGCAGAGATGAAGCCTACTTCGAGATGCGCATTGAGCCGGTGATAATGCCGCTAATCGAGAAGTACAAGGCTGATGACGATAGTCCGTACTTCTTCAACTTCCACTCACGCTACACCTCGGCAGACAGCTTCTGCGCCAACGTGAACAGCGGCATCAAGAAGATCTGCAAGTCGCTCGGCTTGCCAAAAGAGAAGTGGTACAGCGTCTATACGTTCCGCCATACCTGGGCAACTATAGCCCAAAACGATTGCGGTGCGAACATTGCCGAAGTCGGGTTCGCCATGAACCATAGCCACGGACACACCGTGACCCGCGGCTACATCAAGCTCGACTTCACCCCGGCATGGGAACTGAACGCAAAGGTGATAGACTTCGTTCTGTTCAGCACCAAAAAGAGCAAGCAAGGAATGGCGGACGATATAGACAACCCCGTAGATAAGCAGTTCAAACTCTCACCGAAACGAATGGTCTATGCACGAGCCTACTTCCAAGGAGCAGTGATAGCCGAAGTTACCGACATCGGCTTCAGCAACGTTGACGAAGTCATAAAGCGGCTCGTGCCGAAGTTCCCAAGCACAATCCCCATGCGTTCCGAAGTCACGTTCCGCATTAAAGACGTAGATACCGAAAAAGAAGGCATCTACGTGCGGACAAAAGGCAAAGGCTTTTAGTCCTTGACCGGATAGAAGCTGCCTTTGATTAACTGCGACATTCCTTGTGAAGTGAATGTTGCAGTTAACTTTTCGC